>ENA-ORLY01000633-ORLY01000633.1-human-gut-metagenome-genome-assembly--contig:-NODE-633-length-47892-cov-15.084450_pt1 | contig 47892 bp, 40 predicted proteins | sample MGYA00243071_ERZ508832 | MGnify/ENA primary metagenome ERZ508832 (study PRJEB26277, sample SAMN04329777) | human gut metagenome | biome: human-associated habitat | host: Homo sapiens | place: USA... | reverse complement strand
GTCGTCAGCAGCTCGCGCGCTTTCACGGTCTTGACCTCGCGGATGATCTCACCCTCCTGGGCAATCAGCATATCTTTTCCATAATCAGCCAATGCCGCAGGCGCAAAGCTACGCTCCGTTTTCCGGCTGTCATATACCTCACCGTCGTAGAGCTCGCTCTCCAAAATCTCGCACGCGCTGTATTCCCAAGTGCCGTCCGATTGGATTTCCTCTGTGCTTCCGTCGGCGTAGGAGAGCACGAGAGAGCAGAGCAGAGCGGGCTGATCGGCAAAAATCTTCTCTCTTTCTTCCCACGAGAGCGGGCCGCAGCACCAGCCGTCACCCAGCGCGACAGTCAGGGTATTGTCCGCCGTCAGCAGCTCGGTCACATCATAGCTTTGATATTGAAGGCGTTTTTTGTAGGAGGTCCAGCCGGGCGCAAGAATGATATCACCGCCGCGCGGGCCGGTCAGATTGGCCGCGTACATGCCGAGAGCTGTTAATTACCTCGTCGCAGACGCACGCGAGCCCCGGAGCGTCCACCCCCTCCGAAACAGGGGAACCCCCGCAAAGTTTTTCTCTGTTGTAATCCAGTTTGCTTGTTGCAGCATCGTTTCACAGCCTTTCGTTTATATACTTCGCCCATGCTATCACACATGCAAAAGAAAACCAATGGGCGATTTTTCCTTTTTTCTCAAAAACAGTGGATAAATTTGCCCTGTTAGTAGCCGCGCGTCCCGTCGAGCGACTCGTCGTTGGCCACCCAGTCCTCGACCAGAATCGCCCGGTAGGTATCCGGCGTATCGCGTACAACCACCTTTGCAATCCCGGCGTTGATGATGAGCCGCTTGCACATGGCGCAGCAGTTCGTGTCCGGCACGAGCTGCTCCGTCTGTGGGTCGACGCAGGCGATGTAGAGCGTTGCGCCGATCATGTCGCGCCGCGCCGCGCTGATAATGGCGTTTGCTTCCGCGTGGACGCTGCGGCACATCTCGTACCGCTCGCCGCGCGGGATGCCAAGTTGATCCCGCGTGCAGGTTCCGACGTCGCTGCAGTTTTTCCGCCCGCGCGGTGCGCCCGCATACCCGGTGGAGATGATTTCGTCGTTATTTACAATAATGCTGCCGTACTTGCGCCTAAGGCATGTCCCACGCCGGGCGACCGCCTGTGCGATGTCCAGATAGTAATTCGTTTTGTCGCGCCTTTCCAATACAATCCCTCCCACAATATATTTTTCTGTTTACGAAAAGTCCCTTACGCTTATCATAGCATGCGCCGCAGCAGTTTGCAAGAGGAAAAGGCAAAGAAAAAAGCGTTCCGCACAGCCGCGGGCACGCCCTTTTGCTTACTTTTTGTACTTCATATTCTCCTGCCAGGCACACACCTTCTCGAACAGCCACAAAAGCAGGATGATGAATGCCGCGCTCGCCATGTACAAAACAGACAGCTTGATGGCGGCGGCAAAGTCGATCAGCTCATAGGCGCGGATGGGGTACATGTAGTAGCTGACCGCGCTGATATCGAGCGGGACAATGCACAGGGCAACGGCCGTGTAGGCCGCCGCGATCAGAGCTTGCAGCAGCTTGCCGATCAGGTACCGCTTTGCACTCAGGTCGGTCTTTGACACAATGCCGATGACCTGGAAATGGACGCTCAGCCCGGCAAAGCCAATGATCGCGGAGGTGAGGATCAGCCGCACGTCGAGCGTGAGCGCGCTGCGGCTGGCGTTGTACACGCCGGTGGAGATTTCCAGCGCGCCGCTTGCCAGCACAGCCCAGATACCATCTCCAAATGCACCGGACAGCGACGCGATGATCACGGCAAACAAAACTGTAAAGCCGCACACGAGGAGCATGTTGTTCACTGCGCCGACGACGGCGTCCTTTAATATCGCGCCGAGCGGCTTTGCGCGGATGACGCTTTGCGCCTGCGCCGTGCGCGCGCCGTCCTTTCCGCGTCCGAAGCAGCCGAGGATGATCCCAACGCTGACTGCGGAGAGGAGGTGGATTGCATAGAGCATAACGCCGATCGTTTCGTTAAAATACATAGACGTGCCGACCGAACCGATGATAAAAAGCGGGCCGGAGTTGTTGCAGAATGCGAGCGCGCGCTCGGCCTGCTCGCGCGTGAGCGCGCCGCTGCGCCGCAGCCGGGCCACGGCATCCGCGCCGAGCGGATATCCGCCCGTCACGCCCAGCAGCAGCGCCGATGCGCCCGCGCCGCCGATGCCGAAGAGCTTTTGCGTCACGGGCGAGAGCCACCTGCCGAGGATGCCCGGCAGCCCGAGCTGCTGCAGCAGCGACGAGAGGATAAAAAACGGCAGCAGCGACGGCACGATCATCTGCGCGCAGAGGTTCAGCCCCGCGCGCGCACTCTCGAGCGCCGCCTGCGAGCACAGCAGCAGCGCGCCGAGCGCCAAGAGCGTCACCGCAAGCGCGATGTAATTGCCCCGTTTGCCTTCCACCGGCATCCCTCCCAAAATCGGTTCTCGTGCATTTGTATGCCTGTCCCGGCCTAAACTTGCCTGCGGGCGCATAAAATGGCTTGCAGCGAAGGGGGTGAGCCGGTGAAGCGGCTGTCTGATATTCCGCTCGAGATCGCGGAGCGGCTGGACCTGCCGGCGGAATCCGTGGCCGGCGTGCCGAAGCTGACCGTGACCGGCCGGCGCCGCGCGCTGGTGGAAAACCACTGCGGTCTGCTCGAATACAGCCACGAGTGCATCGTGGTCGACGGCGGGCGTGTGCGCGTGTGCATCCGCGGCACGAACCTGCAGCTCGTGGCCATGGACAGCACGGCGTTGCTGATCTCCGGCACGATCGCGTGTGCCGAATTTGCGTGAGGTGATGGCTTTGACGCGGTGGATCCTGGCCCTTTGCGGCTATGCGCGGCTGGAGGTGTGCGGCGTGCACCCGGAGCGCGTGCTCAATGCATGCGCGGCGGCGGGCATCGCTTGCACGGCGTCCGAGCCGGTGGACGCCTATACGCTGCGCATCACGGTGCGCGCGCGCTGCGCGGAAACGGCGGCAGAGCTGGCGCGCCGGTGTCAGTGCGAGGTGAAAACGCTCTATCGCCGCGGCCTGCCGCAGCTGCTGCGGCGCGCCGCGCGCTACCGGGGCGCGTGCGCGGGGCTGCTCGTGGCGGTGCTGGCGGTGCTGACATCGTCGCTGTTCATCTGGCGCATCGACGTGACCGGCAACGAGACGCTCACGACCGGGCAGATCCTGCGCTGTCTGGACGAATGCGGCGTGCGCCCGGGCACGTACTGGCCCGCGCTGTCGAACGACCTGGTGCGCAACGACATGATCCTGTGCCTGCCGGAGCTGCGCTGGCTGACCGTGAACGTGCACGGCAGCCGCGCCGAGGTGATCGTGCGCGAAAAAGACCCCCTGCCGGACATCACGCCGGACGATACGCCCGTGAGCATTTATGCCTCCGCGACCGGGGTCATCCTGAGCATGGACGTCTACGCCGGCGAGGCGCGCGTCGTGCCCGGCGCGGCGGTCGAGCCGGGCGATGTGCTTGTGTCCGGCGCGGTCACAGACCTCGGCGGCGATGTGCGCCCGGTGTGCGCCCGCGCCGACATCCGCGCGCGCACGCGGCAGGTGCTGACCGGGCGGATCGCCCTGACGGAGACCGAAAAGCAGCCCGCGCACGGCGCGCGGACGCGCTGGGCGCTGCGCGCGGGGAAAAAGCGGATCAATTTTTATCAAAACAGTGGAATTTCTGACGCGGAATGTGATAAAATCACTTATGAATATCCTTTTGCGATCCGGGGCGTGTTCACGCTGCCGTTTTCGCTGGTGCGTGAGCGCGTGCAGCCGTATCGGACGGCGGACGCGCCGGTATCGGAGGACGCGGCGCGCGCATCGCTCGAACAGGCGCTGCTGCAGCAGCTGCGCGAGACGATCGGCGCGGATGGCGCGATCATTTCCTATGAGACGGCAGCGGAGACTACCGGCAACGTGCTGACCGTGACGCTCACGGCCGAGTGCGAGCAGGAGATCGGCCGCGCGCAGGCGACGCCGGACGCGGAATTTTTACAGCTTCGGCCGCCGGCCGGGGAAGGGACTACAGCAGATGATTGAAAAAACCATGGAAGTCGACAGAATGGAGGACGTCATCAGCGTGTTCGGGTCGTTTGACCAGAACCTGCGGATGATCGAGACCGAATACAACGTGCGCGTGACCGACCGCGACGAGCAGATCCATATCACCGGCGAGGCGGAAAACGTGCTCTACGCCGAAAAGGCCATTGCCGGCCTGCTGTCGCTGGCGGCCAAGGGCGAGGAGATCGGCGAGCAGAACGTGCGCTACATCTTCCGCCTCGTGCGCGAGGGCCGGGAGCAGAAGATCCAGGAACTTGCGGGCGACGTGGTGTGCATCACGGCCAAGGGCAAGCCCATCAAGGCAAAGACGCTCGGCCAGCGCGCGTATCTGGATGCCATCGAGCAGAACACGATCACGCTCGGCGTCGGCCCGGCCGGCACCGGCAAAACATACCTTGCCGTGGCGGAGGCGGTCGCGGCGTTTCGCGCCGAGCGCGTCAACCGCATCATCCTCACGCGCCCGGCGGTCGAGGCGGGCGAGCGGCTGGGCTTTCTGCCCGGCGACCTGCAAAACAAGGTCGACCCCTATCTGCGCCCGCTGTACGACGCGCTCTTTGAGATGCTCGGCGCGGACGCCTATGCGAAATATCTCGAGCGCGGCAACATCGAGGTCGCGCCGCTGGCGTACATGCGCGGCCGCACGCTCGATGACAGCTTCATCATCCTCGACGAGGCGCAGAACACCTCCCGCGAGCAGATGAAAATGTTCCTGACGCGCATCGGCTTCGGCTCGCACGTCGTCATCACCGGCGACGTGACGCAGATCGACCTGCCGTCGGACAAGCCGTCCGGCCTCAAGGAGGCCATCCGCATCCTCGACGGCATCGACGACATCGCCATCTGCCGCCTGACGGGCGCGGACGTCGTGCGCCACGCGCTCGTGCAGAAGATCATCGCTGCCTACGAGCAGGACGACAAGCAGAAAGAAAAACGCGCCGCGGCCGCGGCCAAAAAGCCCGCCGCGCGCAAGACGACTGTGAGGAAAAAAGCATGACACAGGCAAAGATCACCATCACCCGCACGCGCCGCGGCCTGGGCTTTCCGGACACGCAGCGCTATGTCAAGCGCGCGGCCGCCGCAGCGCTCAGGGCCGAGGGCGTGACCGTTCCGTGCGAGCTCGACGTGACGCTCACGGACGACGCCGTCATCCACACCATCAACCGCGAGCAGCGCGGCGTGGACCGCGCGACGGACGTGCTGTCGTTTCCGATGAACGAGCTCACGCCCGGCGCATTCGACCCCGATGCCTGCGAGTGGGACTATGAGACTGACCGCGCCATGCTCGGCGACATGGTCATCTCCATGGAGCGCTGCGCCGAGCAGGCCGAGACCTACGGCCACAGTTTCGCGCACGAGGTCAGCTATCTGACCGTGCACTCCGTGCTGCACCTGCTCGGCTACGATCATGTGGACGAGGGCGAGGACAAGCGCCGCATGCGCGCGCGCGAAAAAGAGATCATGCGTCTGCTGGACGTATAAGGAGAAACGAATGATTACCAAAACCGCTATGATCACCATCTGCGGACGGCCGAACGTCGGCAAGTCCACGCTTACCAACGCCCTCGTGGGCGAGAAGATCGCCATCGTCTCGAACAAGCCTCAGACGACGCGCAACCGCATCAGCGCCGTCGTCAACCGCGGCGACACGCAGCTGATCCTGATGGACACGCCGGGCTTTCACAAGCCGCGCAACCGCCTGGGCGACTATATGGTGCAGGTCGTGCGCGAGAGCGTGGCGGACGTCGACGGCGTGATGCTCGTCGTCGAGCCCATTGCCTCCATCGGCGAGCAGGAGCACGCGCTCATCGAGCGCATCCGCACGTCCAACGCCCCGGCCGTGCTCGTCATCAACAAGATCGACACGGTGGAAAAGCCGGAGCTGCTGGCCGTCATCGCCGCCTATTCCGAGGCGCTGCCGTGGCGCGCGATCGTGCCGGTGTCGGCCCAGAACGGTGACGGGCTTGCCGAGCTCTTCGACGAGCTTGCGCAGCTTGCCGTGCCGGGGCCGCAGCTGTTTCCGGACGACATGATCTCCGACATGCCGGAAAAGCAGATCTGCGCCGAGCTCGTGCGCGAAAAGCTGCTGCTGTGCCTCGACAAGGAGATCCCGCACGGCACGGCCGTCGAGGTCACGAAATTTTCCGAGCGCGATAACGGCATCATCGACATGGACGTGACTATCTATTGCGAAAAAGAGAGCCACAAGGGCATCATCATCGGCAAGCGCGGCGCGATGCTCAAAAAGATTGGCGAGCTCGCGCGGCAGGACATCGAGCGCTTCATGGGCACGAAGGTGTACCTGCAGACGTGGGTCAAGGTCAAGGAAAACTGGCGCGACTCGGCAGCCCAGCTGCGCAATTTTGGCTTTACCGACCAGTGACCCTTTATTACCAGCCATAAATCCACCCCGCTGTGCAGACACTATGCCCAGCGAGGTGGTTCATTGTGCAAGACGATCTTTTCTGGCAGCTGTTCGCGGACACCGGTGATCCGCTCGGCTACCTTTACTACCGCGCCGCGCAAAATGCGCTGGCGCAGACGACCGATGAGTCTGCGGCGGATGATCCTGTCCGCCGCCCGGCCTGATGAGGTACATACGATGTTTCTTACGACCCGCGGGCTCGTCCTGCGCGAGGTGCGCTATAAAGAGTCGGACAAGATCCTCACCGTGCTCACGCAGCACGAGGGGAAGGTGACGGTCCGCGCGCGCGGCGCGCTGCGCAAGGGCAGCCGCATCACGGCGGCGACGCAGCTGCTGACGTATTCGGACATGACGATCTTTGAAAACCGCGGCCGCCGCACGCTCAACGAGGCGTCCACGGTCGAGGAGTTTCTCGGCCTGCGCGCCGACCTCGGCGCATTCGCGCTCGGGAGCTATTTTGCCGAGCTGCTCGAGACCGTCTCTGCCGAGGAATATCCCGACCCGCCGGTGCTGCAGCTCGGGCTCAACAGCCTGTATGCGCTCAGCCGCGCGCTCTGCCTGCCGGAGCAGATCAAGGCCGTGTTCGAGCTGCGGCTCATGTGCCTCGCGGGCTACGAGCCGGATCTGTCCTGCTGCGCGCAGTGCGGCGCAGCAGAGCCGGACGAGCCGTGGTTTTCCCCGCGCGGCGGCGCGGTGTACTGCGCGCACTGCCGGGGCGCAAGTTCATCGGCCGTCACGCCGCTACTGCCGGAGACGCTGGCCGCCATGCGGCACATCGTGAACGCCGACCCCAAGAAAATTTTTTCCTTCACACTCGGTGACGCGGGCCGCAGACAGCTTGCGCACGTGTGCGAGGATTATACGGCGACGCAGCTCGAACGGGGCTTTGCGTCGCTCGATTACTGGAAGAAAGTGAAAGACTGACATGAAGCATATCCTCATGATCGCCACCGGCGGCACGATCGCATCCAAAGAGACGGCCGACGGGCTCGCCCCGCAGCTCACGTCCGAGGAACTGCTCGCCGAGGTGCCGGAGCTCGAGCAGCTGTGCCGGATCGACACCGTGCAGCTCATGAACCGCGACAGCACGAACATCAACAGCCGCGACTGGCTGCAGATGGCGGCCTGCGTGCGCGAGCACTATGACGCTTACGACGGTTTTGTCCTCACGCACGGCACGGACACGATGGCCTACACGGCGGCGGCACTGTCGTACCTGGTTCAGAACAACGCCAAGCCCGTCGTCATCACCGGCTCGCAGAAGTCGATCTTCAACCAGGACACCGACGCGCGCGAGAACCTGCGCGACGCCTTTCTCTATGCCTGCGATGACGGCGCCTGCGGCGTGCACATCGTCTTTGACCACAAGGTCATTCTCGGCACGCGCGCACGCAAGGTGCGCACGAAGAGCTACAACGCCTTTTCGAGCATCGACTATCCCGAGACGGCCATCCTGCGCGGCCGGCAGGTCGTGTATTACATCCCGGAGCAGGCCGCAGGCGCGCCGAAGTTTTACAACCGGCTCGACCCCGGCGTGTTCGTGCTCAAGCTCATTCCCGGCATCGACGCCGGCATTTTTGACGATCTCAAGGCCCATTACCGCGCGCTCGTGATCGAGAGCTTCGGCGTCGGCGGCCTGCCGTGCTACGGCGACGAGAGCTTTTTCCACGCCGTGCGCGACTGGGTGCAGTCCGGCCGCGTCATCGTCATGACGACGCAGGTGCCGCACGAGGGCAGCGACATGGAAGTGTATCAGGTCGGCCACCGCGCCAAGCGCGAGCTGGGCCTCATCGAGGCCTACAGCATGACGAGCGAGGCCGTGGTCACAAAGCTCATGTGGATCCTCGGCCAGACGGACGACTATGCGCAGATCTGCCGCCTGTTCCGGACGCCGGTGCAGAAGGATCAGATCTATTGAGGAGGAAGCGCCATGGATTTTCAGGCAGAATACCGCAGCAAGCTGCGCACGCCCGCCGAGGCGGTGCGCGCGGTGAAAAACGGCGACTGGGTGGACTATACGTCGGGCCTCGGCTTCCCGCCGCTGCTCGATGCGGCGCTCGCCGCCCGGCGCGACGAGCTGCACGATGTGAAGGTGCGCGGCAACCTCTGCGCCGGCCCGGTGCAGATCGTCGAGTGCGACCCGGAGCAGGCGCATTTTCTCTACCACACCTGGCACTGCTCGGCGTATGAGCGCAGGCTCTGCGACCGCGGCCTGTGCTACTTCACGCCGATGATCTTCCGCAACCTCGCGTGGTACTACCGCGAATTTCTGACGGTCAACGTCGCCATGGCGTCCGTCGCGCCGATGGACCGCCATGGGTACTTTAACCTCTCGGCCGTGACCGGCGTGTCCCGCGCCATCCTCGACCGGGCGGACATCGTCATTCTCGAGGTCAACGAGCACCTGCCGCGCCTGCGCGGCGGGTTCGACGAGGTCATCCACATTTCCGACGTGGACATGGTCGTCGAGGGGGCGCACGCGCCGTTCACCGACCTGCCCGCGCACCCGGCGACGGCAGAGGACACCGCCATTGCAAACCTCCTCCTGCCGCACATCTGCGACGGGGCGACCGTCCAGCTCGGCATCGGCGGCATGCCCACCGTGCTCGGCAAGCTGCTGGCCCGGTCCGGCCTGCATGACCTCGGCATGCACACGGAGCTGTGCTCGGACGCCTACCTCGACCTGTACGAGGCCGGCGTGCTCACGAACCGCCGCTGCACGCTCCACCGCGGGCAGGGGATGCTCGGCATCGTGCTCGGGTCGAAGCGGCTGTATGACTGGGTCGACGATAACCCCGGCGTCATCGCGGCGCCGCTGTCGTATGTCAACGCGCCGGAGACCATCGCGCAGCTGGACAACATGGTGTCCATCAACAGCTGCATCGCGGCCGATCTCTACGGGCAGGTCGCGTCCGAAAGCTCCGGCCTGCGCCAGATCAGCGGCACGGGCGGCCAGCTCGACTTTCTCACGGGCGCGGCCATGGCCCGCGGCGGCAAGGCGTTCATCTGCATGACGTCCACATTCACGGACAAGCAGGGCGTGCGCCACTCGCGCATCCTGCCGCACTTCGGCGGCGATATCGTCACGTCTCCGCGCTCGCAGGCGTATTATCTGGCCACGGAGTACGGCGTGGTCAACCTCGCCGGGCGCAGCACGTGGGAGCGCGCCGAGGCGCTCGTGTCCATCGCGCATCCGGATTTCCGCGAGCAGCTCATTGCGGCTGCCGAGTCGCAGAAGATCTGGCGGCGGAGCGCGAAACGCTAAGCGCGCGCTAAAATCCGGCGCCGGATACAGATTTCACTTGTTTTCCCGCGCGCCATCGCATACAATGGAGACCGATAAGGGAGTAATTGGCGCGAACCTTCGCGCGGCCCAGCCAACAACCGATCCGTAGGATCTGGCCCGGTCTGAAATGATGAGACTTATCTGCCGAGAGGCAGATAAGTCTTTTTTTCATTTCCGGGGAAACTATATCGGAATCTGAAGGAGGACAAAGCCATGGAATACTACCGGCAGCCGCCGTCGGACACCCTGCACGCACTCGACAGCACGCCCGACGGTCTCACACCGGCGCAAGCCGCCGCGCGCCTTGCGCGCGACGGGCGCAATGTGCTCACCGAACCGCCGAAACCATCGCTCGTGAAGCGCTTTTTCCAGCAGCTGGCCGACCCCATGATCCTCGTGCTGCTTGCGGCGGCGCTGATCTCGGCCATCACGAGCGCGTATGCGCACGAGAGCTTTGCCGATGTGATCATCATTCTCATCGTCGTCATCATCAACGCGGTGCTCGGCGTGTACCAGGAGAGCAAGGCCGAGCAGGCCATTGCCGCCCTGAAGGAACTGAGCGCCGCGCACAGCCGCGTCCTGCGCGGCGGGAAGCTCGTCACCGTCCCCAGCGAGAAACTGGTCGTCGGCGACGTGCTCGTGCTTGAGGCGGGCGACGCCGTTCCGGCCGATGCGCGCGTGCTCGAGAGCGCGAGCCTGCGCGCCGAGGAGGCCGCCCTGACCGGCGAGAGCGTGCCGGTGACAAAATCGCCCGACGCGCTCACGGCCGCCGGTGACATCGGTCCCGGCGACCGCAGCAACATGCTCTATCTCGGCAGCAGCATCGTCTACGGACGCGGCCGCGCCGTCGTCACAGAGACCGGCATGCAGACGCAGATGGGCCACATCGCCGACGCGCTCACGCAGACAAAGGAGAATAAGACGCCCCTGCAGCTGCGCCTGACGCAGCTGAGCCGCATCCTGACATGGCTCGTGCTGGGCATCTGCGCGGTCGTGTTCGCGGTCGGCGTGCTGCGCGCCGGGACCATCAACGGCCGCGTCGTGCTCGACACGTTCCTGATCGCCGTCAGTCTCGCGGTCGCGGCCATTCCGGAGGGGCTGGCCGCGGTCGTGACGATCGTGCTGTCCATCGGCGTGACGAACATGAGCCGCCGTGGCGCGGTCATCCGCCGGCTCACGGCCGTGGAGACGCTCGGCTGTGCGCAGGTCATCTGTTCGGATAAGACCGGCACGCTCACGCAAAACCGCATGACTGTGACGGAGTGCGCGGGCAGCGACGAACACCTGCTCGCCACGGCCATGGCCCTGTGCGTGGACGCGGTGCATGACCCGGAGACGGACACCGTGACCGGTGAGCCGACCGAGGCCGCGCTCGTGCGCTGGGCGGTCACGCAGGGCCTGTCGCCGAGTGCGCTGCGCGCGCAGTATCCGCGCGTGGCCGAGGCGCCGTTTGACAGCGAGCGCAAGCGCACCCTGCACGCCAATGGCAGTTCCGTCGTGCAGTATACCAAGGGCGCGCCCGACGTGCTGCTGCCGCTGTGCGACCGGATCTGGATCGACGGCCGCGCCGAGCCCATGACGGACGCGCACCGCACCGAGATCGCGGCGCGCAATCACGCCATGACCGGCAGTGCCCTGCGCGTGCTGGCGGCGGCCATGCGCACGTATGACGCGCTGCCGGGCGACACGTCGCCCGCGGCGCTCGAGCAGCACCTGTGCTTTCTCGGCCTCACGGGCATGATCGACCCGGTGCGCCCCGAGGTCGTGGACGCCATCCGCGCCTGCCGCAGCGCCGGCATCCGGCCCGTCATGATCACCGGTGACCACGTGGACACCGCCAAGGCGATCGCCAGGGAGCTCGGCCTGCTCGGCCCAGGCGACGAGGCCGTCACCGGCACGGAGCTGAGTGCCATGGACGATGAGACATTTTCCAGCCGCCTGGGGCACATCAGCGTCTACGCCCGCGTGCAGCCCGAGCACAAGACCCACATCGTCCGGGCCTGGCGGGATGCCGGCTTCGTCACCGCCATGACCGGCGACGGCGTCAACGACGCGCCGAGCATCCGCGCGGCGGACATCGGCATCGGCATGGGCATTACCGGCACGGACGTGACGAAAAACGTGGCCGACATGGTGCTTGCAGACGATAACTTCGCCACCATCGTCGGCGCGGTCGAAGAGGGCCGCCGCATTTACGACAACATCCAGCGTGCGATCAAGTTCCTGCTCGGCTCGAACATGAGCGAGGTGCTGAGCATTTTCACCGCGACGATGCTCGGCTTCACGATCCTTGAGCCGGTGCACCTGCTGTGGATCAATCTCCTGACCGACTGCTTCCCGGCGCTCGCGCTCGGCATGGAGCGCGCGGAGCCGAACGTCATGTCCCGCCCGCCGCGCAGCGCGCGCGAGAGTATTTTTGCCCATGGCGTCGGTTTCGACTGTGTGTATCAGGGCGTGATGTGCGCGGTGCTGACACTGGCGGCGTTTTTCATCGGCCACCACATGGAGTATGGCGCCTGGACGCTCACGAACTCGCCCGACGGCACGACCATGGCATTTCTGACCCTGAGCATGGCGGAAATTTTCCACAGCTTCAATATGCGCGCACACCGGGCGAGCATCTTCACGCTGCGCACGCCCAACTGGACGCTCGTCGGCGCGGCCGCGGCGAGCCTTGCGCTCACGACGCTGTGCATCTATGTGCCGTTTCTGGCCGATGCGTTTGATTTCACGGCCATCTCCGCCGCCGAGTACGCCGTGGCCATGGGGCTTGCGGTTTTGGTCATCCCGGTCGTCGAACTCGTCAAATGTGTGCAGCGCGCGGTGGAAAAACGCGCGGCGCACGCATGATATCCGCCGCGCCGGCGCACACTAACCCCGATTTCAACGAGAGGAGATGGGTGCTGTGCGCCAGGCGCTGCCGGTTCCCCAGCGCGTGATGGCCGTGGTGCTGTCCGTGCTGTTCGTGTTCTGCCCGTTCGCGGCCCATGCCGCCGGGGAGAGCGACACTGCGGCCGATCCCGTGCTGCTGCCGATCATCATGTATCACGAGGTGAAGCCCAACAAATCCGGCAAGGATGCCATCCAGCCGTGGGAGTTTGAGGCGGACCTGAAATGGCTGGCCGACAACGGCTACACGACGATCGTCATGGCCGACCTCATCGCCTATGTCCGCGACGGCACGCCGCTGCCGGAAAAGCCCATCATCCTCAGCTTCGACGACGGATACTATAATAATTACGTCTATGTCCTGCCGCTGCTGCAGCAGTATTCGGCGCGCATCGTCCTCTCGCTCCTCGGGCGCAACACGGACGATTTCACCGAGTGGCCAAGTGAGAGCATCGACTACGCGCACGTCACGTGGGATCAGCTCAACGAAATGCTCGATACCGGCCTCGTTGAGGTGCAGAACCACTCGTATAATCTGCACGCTTACACATCCGAGCGGCACGGCTGCATGCAGAACCGGGGCGAGTCGGACGCGGCCTACGCGGAGCTGCTGCGCGCAGACCTCCAGCGCCTGCAGGATGAACTCGCCGAGCACACCGGCCGCACGCCGGACACGTTTGCCTATCCCTACGGCAAGTACGGCGACCTGACGGACACCGTCCTGCGCGACATGGGCTTTCAGGCGACGCTGACGTGCGACTGGGGCGTGAACCACATCACGCGCGATCCGGACTGCCTCTACCGGCTCGGACGCATCTGCCGGTCGCACAATCAGTCGCTGCAGTCCGTGCTCCGGCGCGCGCTGAAGGCGACGGCGTGAGCGGATGAAAACAGAAGACAGAAAGGGCACGCATCTTGCGGATGCGTGCTTTTTCGTGCTTTGCACGCACCATGCGCCTTGGGCATACACTGAGGAGAAAGCGATTTGGCGCAAGCAAAGGGGGGAGACGCCATGAAAATCGAGCTGCGCCGGGCCGCCATGACCTATCAGGCGCCGGACGGGGAAGTGGCGGCGCTGCAGGATGTGACCTTCGGCGTGGCCGACGGGGAGTTCGTGAGCATCGTCGGGCCGTCCGGCTGCGGAAAATCCACGCTGCTGGCGCTCATCGCCGGCATCGAGCATCCGTCGGGCGGGGAGGTGCTCGTCGATGGCGAGCCTGTGCGCGCCCCGACGGGCAAGGCAGGGCTTATGCCCCAGCGCGACCAGCTCTTTGACTGGCGCACGATCTGGGGCAACGTGACACTCGGGCTGGAGGTCCGGCACGAGAACACGCCGGAGCACCGCGGCGGCGTGCACGATCTGCTCGAGCAGTATCAGCTCGCGGGTTTTGCGCGCAAGCTGCCCAATCAGCTCTCCGGCGGCATGCGCCAGCGCTGTGCGCTCATCCGCACGCTGGCCACATCGCCGGATGTGCTGCTGCTCGACGAGCCGTTTTCCGCGCTGGATTATCAGACGCGGCTGGCCGTCTCGGGCGACATTTCGCAGATCATCCGCCGCGAGCATAAGACGGCCCTGCTCGTCACGCACGATATTTCCGAGGCCATCAGCCTCTCGGACCGCATCGTCGTCCTGTCGCACCGGCCCGCGACCGTCAAGGCCATCCACGACCTCGGCGCGCTGCGCACTGTGCCGCCGCTCGAGCGGCGCAGCCGGCCGGAATTTCAGGCGCTGTTCAATCAAATATGGGAGGAGCTGGATGTCAATGTCTGAACGATCGCCCTCCCCGCAGCGCGCGGCCTATCTGCGCGCGCAGCGCCGCCGCCGTCGGCTCGTGCTGGCGCTGCAGATCCTGCTGCTGGTCGTGTTTCTCGGCTGGTGGGAGCTCTCAGCCCGGCTCGGCTGGGTGGATGCCTTCATCGTCAGCAGCCCGTCGCGCGTGGTGCACACGCTCGTGGGCCTGCAGGCTTCCGGGGAGCTGTGGCTGCACATCGGCACGTCGTGCCTCGAGGTTGTGGTTGGCTTCGTGCTCGGGACGCTGCTCGGCACGCTCATCGCCATCGGCCTGTGGTGGAGCGAGCTGCTCTCGCGCGTGCTCGACCCGTATCTGGTCGTGCTCAACGCGCTGCCGAAAACGGCGCTCGGCCCGGTGTTCATCGTCTGGATTGGCGCGGGCACAGAGTCGATCATCGCCATGACGATCGCGATCTCGATCTTTGTCACGATCCTGAATATGCATGTCGGCTTCCTGTCCACGGACCGGGAGAAGATCCGCCTGATGCAGACGCTCGGCGCGACCCGGCATCAGATCCTGTGGCGGCTGGTCATCCCGGCCAACTATGCCACGCTCTTCAATACGCTGCGCGTGAACGTCGGCCTGTCGTGGGTCGGCGTCATCATGGGCGAATTTCTGGTCTCCAAAGCCGGTCTCGGCTATCTGATCGTCTACGGGTCGCAGGTGTTCAACATGGACCTCGTGATGGCGACCGTCCTCGTGCTTGCGGTGGCGGCCGTCGTGATGTATCAGCTGGTGCTGTGGCTGGAGAAATTTTTCAAAAATCGGTTGGGAGTGACGCAATGAAACGGTTTCTTTGTGGGGTTCTGGCGGCGCTGATGCTGGTGGTCTTGTGCGCCTGCGGCAAGCAGGAGACGGCCACCGTCCGCCTGAGTGAAGTGACGCATTCGGTGTTCTACGCGCCGCAGTATGTGGCGCTGGAGCAGGGCTTTTTCGCCGATGAGGGGCTCAATATCGAGCTGACCAACGGCGGCGGCGCCGACAAGGTCATGACGGCGGTGCTCACCGGGCAGGCAGACATCGGGCTCGCCGGGCCGGAGGCGTGCATCTATGTGTACAATCAGGGCAAGGACGATTACCCGGTCGTGTTCGGCCAGCTCACGAAGCGCGACGGGTCGTTCCTCGTCGGGCGCGCGGATGTGCCCTTCAGCTGGGAGCTGCTGCGCGGCAAGACTGTTATCGGCGGCCGCGCGGGCGGCGTGCCGGAGATGACGCTCGAATACGTCATGCGGCAAAACGGCGTTGTCCCCGGCACGGATGCCGCTGTGGACACGACCGTGCAGTTCAACATGATGGCCGGGGCTTTCACCGGCGGCAACGGCGACTTTGTCACGCTCTTCGAGCCGACGGCCACCGAGGTCGCGCAGGCGGGCAAGGGCTACATCCTTGCGTCCATCGGCCAGGAGAGCGGCGAGATCCCGTACACGGCCTACTTCGCCTCGCAGGCGTATATCCATGACCATGCGGACATCGTGCAGCGCTTTACGAATGCCATCGCCCGCGCACAGAAATGGATCGCGGAGCACGACGCGGCGCAGACCGCCGAGATCATCGCCCCGCAGTTTCCGGACACGAGCGTGCCTGTGCTCACGCAGGTCGTGCAGCGCTACAAGGACATCGACGCCTGGAACGCCACGCCGGTCATGACGCGCTCGTCCCTCGAGCGGCTCGAGACCGTCATGGAGACGGCCGGCGTGCTCGATCACGCCGACTGGGTGGATTTTGACCGCCTTGTCGACAACAGCTATGCCCATAACGCCTCCTGATTTTCTCGCCTGCGGGCGGCAAACTCTGCGAGGCTTTGCTGACACGCAAAATCCCCCGGCAGCAGCCGGGGGATTCGTGCGTTTTTCAAAAGAGGGGGGTGCTTAGAAGCTCGCAACGACAGCGCCGTTGTAGGTGTCGGCGATGTACTGCTTCACAGCGTCGGTCTTGAGGGCTTTGAGCAGGGCCTGGGTCTTCGGGCTGTTCTCGTCGCCGGCGCGCACGGCAATGATGTTGGCGTAGGTCTGGGCGGCAGCGCCGTTGGCGTCCTCGGAGGCGAGCGCGTCGCTGATCTTCAGGCCGGCGGCCAGGGCGTAGTTGCCGTTGATGACGGCGATGGAGCCGGCAGCGGCGTTCTTGAGCTGCGCCGGGACGGTGTCGGCCTGCACGGTGACGATGTTGTAGCCGCCGTCGTCGACGATGTCGAGCGTGCTCACGCCCTTGGCGGCGTCCGCGTCATCGGGGAGCTTGATCAGGCCCTCCTGCTGGAGCAGGAACAGGGCGCGGGTCTCGTTGCTGTCGTCGGCCGGGATGATGATGGTCGCGCCCTTGGCGAGATCCTTCAGGTCGGTGACGCCGTTGCCGTAGATGCCGAACGGCTCATAGTGGATGGTGCCGACAGAGACAAGGTTGGTGCCGTTCTTGGCGTTGAAGCTGTCGAGGTAGGGCTTATGCTGGAAGTAGTTGGCGTCGAGTGTGCCGTCGGCCAGGGCCTGGTTCGGCAGGACATAGTCGTCATAGGTGACGATCTTGAGCTCGTAGCCTTCGTCGGCGAGGGCCTGCTTGATCTGCTCGAGGATCTCGGCGTGCGGGGTGGCGCTGGCGCCGACGGTGATGACTTTGTCATCGGAAGCGGCAGCGTTCTTGTCATCAGTGGTCTTGTCGCCGCAGGCGCTCAGCGCGACGAGCGAGAACGTCAGCACGAGGGCGAGGATGAGGGACGTGATCTTTTTCATTTTCGTTTCTCCTTTATATTTTCATTTTGGAATTTGTGTGGTTTCGGATGTTAGGATGTGCAGTTCGGGGCGGCACATTCGTCCGCGCCGGATGTTCACGCGCAGCAGCGCGGGATAGTGTAAACGCATGGGCTGCCTCCTGTCAGGTGCGGGAGCGCCGGTCGGTGCGGCGGGCGATGTACATGCCGAACTCCTGCAGGATCTGCACGATGATGATCGTCAGCGCTACGCACAGCCAGACGATCTGATCGTCGTACTTCTGGTAGCCGTAGGTGATGGCAATCTGGCCGAGGCCGCCGCCGCCGATCGTGCCGGCCATGGCGGAGTAGCCGAGGATGGTCACGGTGGAGATGACGGCGCCGGTGATGAGCGCGGGCTTGGCCTCCGGGATGATGACCTTCCAGATGATGCGCAGCGTGGACGCGCCCATGGACAGCGCGGCCTCGATGACGCCGGCGTCCACTTCCTTGGCGGCGGACTCGACCATGCGCGCCACATACGGGGCGGCGGCGATGACGAGCGTCACGATCACGGCGCGGTTGCCGAGGCTGGTGCCGACGATGGCCTTTGCCACCGGCAGCATGGCGACCATGAGGATAATGAACGGGATGCTGCGCAGGGCGTTGACGATGATGCCGAGCGTGCGGTTGAGCCAGCCGATGGGGTGGATGCCGTCGCGGTCGGTCATGCGCAGGATGAGGCCGACCGGCAGGCCGATGAGATAGGCAAAGAACGTGGAGATGAGCGTCATGTAAATGGTCTCCCAGATACCGAGCTGCAGGATGCCGTTTTGCCAGAGTTTGATGAGCAGATCAGACATGACTTCAATCCTCCTGTAGATAAGAGATGTGGTTATGGTCGAGCCAGCGCAGCACATCGTGGAACTGCTGCGGGTCGTCGGGCAGGTCGATGACCATGTGGCCGTAGATGCTGCCCTCGACGATGCGGGTGTCGGCGAAGAGAATGTTCACCGGCACGTGGCACTCGAGCGTGATGCGCGAGATGACCGGTTCGTTGGAGCAGCTGCCGTCGAAGACGAGGCGCAGGCGCCTGCCCGTGCACGGCGGGAGGTTTTCGGCCGGGCTCTTCGGGAGAATGAGCGCCTTGGCGATGTCGGACTTCGGGTGCGTGAACACGTCGCTGACGTTGCCGATCTCGGCGATGCAGCTCTGGTCGATGACGGCCACGCGCTGGCAGATCTGCTCGATGACGCGCATCTCGTGCGTGATGACGACGATCGTCACGCCGAGCGTCTGGTTGATCTCCTTGAGCAGGTGGAGAATCGACTGCGTGGTGTTCGGGTCGAGGGCGCTGGTGGCCTCGTCGCACAGGAGGTATTTCGGCCGCGTGGCGAGGGCGCGGGCGATGGCCACGCGCTGCTTCTGGCCGCCGGAAAGCTGCGAGGGATAGTTTTTCGCGCGGTCGGACAATCCGACGAGTTCGAGCAGCTCGGCGGCGCGGGCCTGAGCCTCGTCGCGCTTGACGCCGGCGATCTCGAGCGGGAAGCAGATGTTGCGCAGCACCGTGCGCTGCTCGAGCAGGTTGAAGCTCTGGAAGATCATTCCGATGTCCTGCCGGGCCTTGAGCAGGTCGCGGCGGCTGAGCTGCGTCATGTCGCGCCCGTCGATGCGCACCGTGCCGGAAGTCGGCCGCTCGAGGAGGTTGATACAGCGCACGAGCGTGCTCTTGCCGGCGCCGCTCAGGCCGATGATGCCGAAGATCTCCCCGTCCTCGATGCGGAGGTTGACGTCCCGCAGTGCGTGGATGTCGCCGCCCGGTGAGGGGTAAGTTTTGTTGAGATGTTCGATTTCGATCATGGTGGATTCTCCCTCGCAGAATAATTTTTCGGTACAAAAAACAGAGGCCGGAAGACTCGTTGTCTTCCGGCCTCTGCGGATACGGCTTGGAATTCTGGATCAGCCGTTATTGGAAGCGAACACAAGACGAGTCATATTTCTGAGCACGACGAGACATGCACATGCAGCCGGGCATGTACATCATCATAGCCATCATCATGTTGTTCGTCTGAGCAAACTTCATAATACGACGCGTCTCCTTTCGTTAAAAATCACGGTTTCCGGTGGAAACGAGCGCAGTATAACGCAGTTTTCTGCGCTTGTCAACCCCAAAATCCACAAAAGCAGTATGAAACGCGCATTAGAAAAAGCAAATCCATCGATTCTAAAATTTGATCGTTTGCGGCGTTACGTCCGGGTCGTGGCTGCACAGAGACGCCGCGCAGGCGCCGTCTCGGCTCATCTCGCCGATCCAGTCGAGCGCCTTTTTCGCGCGCACGCTGTTTTCACAGATGCCGGGCACGGTGCCCTCCGCCCAGGAGCGGGGACTTGCCGCGCCGTCGGCGTTGAGCAGCACGTACCGGCCGCCATTGCGGATGAGCGTGGCGAACATGCCCTCCGTGTGCCCGGCGATGTGCACGAGATGCACCGAGTCGTCCCCGAACAGGTCGTACGAGCGGCTCTCCGGCCCGATGTGGTTCACGCGGTACCAGAACCGCTCCGGCGGCTCGTCCATCCACAGCTTGCGCGAGGTGTAGCGCAGGTTCACGCGGCACGACCAGAAGTATTCCTCCTCCGCCACCAGCAGACGCTTTGCGCCCCGCACCTCGCTGATGCCCGCGACATGATCCGGGTCGAGGTGGGAAAAGAGCACATAGTCCAGATCCTGCGGCCGGATGCCGCGCGCGGCCAGCTGCTCGCCGATCGACTGCCCCGGCTCCACGACGCTGTGCACGAGCGTGTACCACCCGCGGCCGAACATCCGCAGCTGCGCCGCGCGGTCCTCGATGCCGGTCGGGCTCACGGTGCGCGGCAGACCGGCGTCCACCAGAAACAGGCCCTTCGGGTGCTCCACCAGATACGCCGACACCGGCAGCCAGATGCGCGCGCCGCTCTTGAGCCGCCGCGCGTCCGCTTTTGCCGGCCAGCGCCACTGGGCACTCGCCGGCAGGTTCGGCGCCACGCCAATCTTCCCGCAGTGCAGAACATGGATCCGGATCTGAGCCATGGCCGTTCCCTCCTCGTGAATGTACGCGATATTGACCAAATGGTTACTAAAAAGCATAGCACCGCCTGTGCAGAATGTCAAGACAGGCGGGGAAGATCGACCGGGATTTTGCAATTTTCAACAATGTGCTGTGCATTTGCGTATTGAATTGTATGCGTGAGATGTGCTACAATAGATTGCGCATCTATTCACAAACCAGGGAATGAAAACAAAACATTTTAAGGGGAAGAAAGGAGCCTGAAACATGGCAAGAGAACTGATCCTGAAGCTGGGCAAAAAGATCACGGACCGCGTGGACGTGAAGCTCGGCATGACCAAGCTCGACGAGAATTCGCCCGAGTATTACGGCCTGGCCAGCGTCGTCACCGACGAGATGGCGGAACTTGCGCTCGCGATGAAGGTCCGTGTCCCGACCACACCGGCCGAAATCGGCAAAAAGGTCGGCAAGGATCCCGTCTACGTGGAGCAGCTGTTTGACCAGATGTCCATGATCGGCCTGCTCGAGTACAACTGGGAGAACGCCGACCATCACAAGCAGTGGACGCTGCCGATCTTCGTGCCTGGCTCTGCCGAGCTGATGAACATGAACCTCCAGCAGGTGGAGACGCACCCGGAGATCGCGCAGTTTTTCGAGCGCATGTCGTTTCTGCCGCTGACGAAGATCACCTGCATGGTGCCTCCCGGAGGCGCCGGCGTCGGCATGCACGTCATCCCGGTCGAGAAGGCCATCCCGGCCACGAACGAGTCGGTCGATGTCGAGCACATCTCCCACTGGCTGAAAAAGTACGAGGATCAGCTCGGCGTCGGCTACTGCTCCTGCCGCAATGCCATGCGCATTCAGGGCGAGGGCTGCGGCGAGCTGCAGGATGAGATGTGCATCGCCGTCGGTCAGTTTTGTGACTACTGTCTCGAGACCGGCAAGGGCCGCAAGATCACCTATGATGAGGCGATGGAGATCCTCCAGCGCGCCGAGGACAACGGCTATGTCCACCAGATTACGAACATCGACGGCGAGGATAAGATCTTTGCCATCTGCAACTGTGCGCTCGGCTCCTGCTTCGCGCTGAGAACGAGCCAGCTGTTCAACACGCCGAACATGTCCGCCTCCGCTTACCGCGCCCATGTCGACGCTGAAAAGTGCGTCGCCTGCGGCAAGTGCGCCGAGGTCTGCCCGGCCGGCGCCGCCAAGCTCGGCCAGAAGCTGTGCACCAAGACCGGCCCGGTGACGTATCCGAAGCAGCCCCTGCCGGACGACAACCACTGGGGCGAGCACATGTGGAGCCCGAACTATAAGGACGACAACCAGAAGCAGTGCCACGAGTCCGGCACCGCCCCGTGCAAGACCGCCTGCCCGGCGCACATCGCCGTGCAGGGCTACATCAATCTGGCCGCGCAGGGCCGCTATCTGGACGCGCTCAAGCTCATCAAGCAGGATAACCCGTTCCCGGCCGTCTGCGGCAGCATCTGCAACCGCCGCTGCGAGGAAGCCTGCACCCGCGGCGATGTCGACCGCGCCGTCGCCATCGACGAGATCAAGAAGTTTGTCGCCGAGCAGGAGCTCCAGGCTGACAAGCGCTACATCCCGAAGGTCATCACCCACCGCGGCATCGCCGATCCCTACCCGGAGAAGATCGCCATCATCGGCGCCGGCCCGGCCGGCCTGTCGTGCGCCTACTATCTGGCGAACATGGGCTATGAAAACGTCACCGTGTTTGATAAAAACGAAGTGCCCGGCGGCATGCTGACCCTCGGCATCCCGAGCTTCCGGCTCGAGAAGGATGTTGTCAACGCCGAGATCGAGGTGCTCCGTGAGATGGGCGTGCACTTCCAGTGCGGCGTCGAGATCGGCAAGGATCTCACCATCGACCAGCTGCGCGAGCAGGGCTATAAGGGCTTCTACCTTGCCATCGGCGCGCAGAAGAGCGCACCCATCGGCGTGCCCGGCGAAGAGCTCTCCGGCGTGTACGGCGGTGTGGACTTCCTGCGCAGGGTCAACCTCGGCAAGAAGCCGCGCATCGGCAAAAAGTGCGCCGTCATCGGCGGCGGCAACGTCGCCATGGACGTCTGCCGCACGGCCATCCGCCTCGGCGCGAAGGATACTTACATCATCTACCGCCGCAGCCAGGCCGAGATGCCGGCGGACGCGGAGGAAGTCGCGGAAGCCATGGAAGAGGGCGTGCAGTTCCGCTTCCTGAGCGCACCGGCCGAGATCCTCGGCGAAAACGGCAAGGTTAAGGCCCTCAAGGTCGAGCTCATGGAGCTGGGCGAGCCCGACGCGAAGGGCCGCCGCAAACCTGTCGGCACCGGCAAGTTCGAGACCATCGAGGTCACGTCCGTCATCGGCGCTATCGGCCAGCGCGTCGACCTCGGCCGCATCGCGCCGGAGGCCATGGCCTTCAACCGCAACGGCACCGTCCAGGCCGACGGCGTGACGTATCAGACCGCGCAGCCCGACATCTTCGCCGGCGGCGACGTGGTCACCGGCCCGAAGTTTGCCATCGACGCGATCGCGGCCGGCCGCGAGGGCGCTATCTCCCTGCACCGCTACGTGCATGAGGGCCAGAGCCTGACGCTGGCGCGTGACCCGCGCGAATTCTACGAGCTCGACAAGAAGCAGGCCGTTGTGCCCATCGAATGCTTTGACGCCCCGGCGCGCCAGACCGTCGCCCACGACGCGAGCAAGGCCAAGACGTTCTCGAACGACCGCATCACCTTCACCGAGGCGCAGGTCAAGGCAGAGGCGTCCCGCTGCCTCGGCTGCGGCGTGTCCGTCGTCGACCAGAACAAGTGCATCGGCTGCGGCCTGTGCACCACGCGCTGCGAGTTTGACGCCATCCACCTGACCCGCGACGTGCCGGAGGCCAGCCGCATGTACCGTACCGAGGACAAGATGAAGGCCATTCTGCCGCACATGGTCAAGCGCGCAGCCAAGCTCACCATCAAGGACATCAAGGAAAAGTGTGCGAAGTAAACCCGCCGGAGGAACATACCCATGCATGAACTCGGAACTGTGTTCTATGTCATTCGCGAGGTCGAGCAGGTCGTCGAGGAAAACCACCTGACCAAGGTTGCCAGCGTCACGCTGGAGATCGGCGAGGTCAGCGGCATCATTCCGTACTATCTGACGGACTGCTGGCAGTGGGCGATCCAGAAATCGCAGTATCTGAAAGAGGCGGAGCTGAAGATCGAGACCGTTCCCGCCGTGACCTTCTGCGAGGACTGCAAGCAGACATATCCCACGGTAAAATACGCAAAAATATGCCCGCACTGTAAAAGCGAGCATACCTATCTGGTGTCAGGCAACGAATATAACATCAAAGAGATCGAGGCCTGTTAGCATCCCAAAAACGAACACGGAGAACGATTTTTCGTTCTCCGTGTTTTTTGGTATATATCATATCCCGACCGGCGCGCTGTCGATCGGGATCTGGATGATCTCCAGCCGGCGGCGGGCGGCGTATTCGAGCGTGCGGGCCGTGCCGCCGGGCCGGCCGTCAAATGCCGCGATGAGGATGCGCGAGGCATCGACCATGTAGCGGTTTCGGCGCATCATGCACCCGGGGGTGTAGGCCTCCTGCACGAGCGTCTGATAGTCGCACTGGCGCAGGTCGTAGGCGTAGCGCTCGCGCAGCTCCGGCCGCCAGCGGTCGGCCTGGCCGGCGAAGGGGATGGCCGCCTCGATCGTGACCTCCGGGTGCTGCAGGCGCAGATAGCGCGCAGCGTCGAAAAAATACAGGTCGCAGCCGTTGGCCATGCCGCAGATGAAGTGGCGGATGCCGGCGGCGTAGACGGCGTCCACGGCGTCGAAGAGCTGCTGCTGCAGCTTGCGGCAGCGGGGGTCGTTCTCGTCGCTGCCCCAGGGCAGCTTGTATTCCCGGTGGCCGGTGAAGCAGCAGGTGTGTTCGCGCTCAGGCATGGCGGCAGTCTCCTTTTCGGTGCTGGCATCCATTGTACGCGTCAAAAAAGCGCCTGTCAAACCTTTCCTGAAAAAAGTGCTTGCAATCTACGGGCACTGTGCTATAATGCAGACAGTAGTTAAACAACTGAATCGAGATGTCTTCGGGGCAGGGTGTAATTCCCGACCGGCGGTGATAGTCCGCGAGCCGAGCAAGGTTGAATCGGTGCAATTCCGATACCGACAGTATAGTCTGGATGATAGAAGATGTTACGAACCTCCACAAGTTCGCAGCGCCTGAAGGACATGTTCTTTCAGGTGTTTTTCATTCCATGGAGGTGTTTTGTCATGTTGAAAGAAAACCTGTCCTTTATCGGTGTCTGCGCGCTTGTGTTCGCGGCATTGCTCGGCCTTGCGTATCTGTTTGAGCGCACGGTCTGCCACGATCTGCAGCGCCGCAGCCGCAGCCGCAACATCAGCTATGTGGCCATGTTCTCCGCCCTCGGCGGCGTGCTGATGCTGCTCGAGATCCCGCTGTTTTTTGCGCCCGGCTTCTATAAGATGGACCTGAGCGAGCTGCCGGTGCTCATGAGCGCGTTCTATCTCGGACCTGTGGCCGGTGTTATCACCGAGCTGCTCAAGGTGCTGCTCAAGCTCCTGCTCAAGGGCACGAGCACAGCCTTCGTCGGCGACTTTGCCAACTTCGTCGTCGGCTGCACGTTCGTCCTTCCCGCCGCTGTCATCTACCACCACCACAAGACCCGCCGCACCGCCATCATCGGCATGGCCGTCGGCACGCTGTGCATGACGGTCTTCGGCAGCCTCTTCAACGCCCTGTACCTGATCCCGAAGTTCGCCGAGCTGTTCCACCTGCCGATCGATCAGATCGTCGCCATGGGTACGGCTGTGAACAAGGGCATCACCAGTGTGCCGACGCTCGTGCTGTTCGCCGTCGTCCCGTTCAACCTCATCAAGGGCATCGTCGACTCGGCGCTGACGTATCTGCTGTATAAGCGCGTGGAGTTTTTGCTCTTCCCGGAGCTGCGCAAGAAGGAGAAAGTCCAGCCGCAGGTCCAGTCGAAGAATCCCACCCCGCAGCACTGAGATCGCACATAAAAAACCGCCTGCAGGCGTCAGCCTGCGGGCGGTTTTTCATCTGTGCAGCTGCGGTGCACCGTGCGCAGCAGCAAGGTGAAGCTGAGTGTGAAGTTCACGCACTCGTTGAAATACAAAATGAAGATGTACCCCGCCAGCCCGAACCGCGGCAGCAGCACCCACACGAGCACCACGCCGAGCGTGGCGTCAAATACGTTGATGGCCATGCAGCGCGTCTGCTGGCCGAGCCCGCGCAGGCAGCCGTCGGTCACGGTGTCGAGATACATCACCGGCACGAGCGGCGCCAGCAGCCGGATGTAGCGCCCCGCGTCGTCCGAGTGGTAGATCAGCCGCCCGAGCGGCCCGGAAAACGCCAGCAGCAGCACGGCCGTGCCGCACGCGAACAGCAGGCACCGATACAGCAGCGTGCGCACCAGCCGCCGGATATCTCCGCACCGGCCGGAGACCTGCGCCGTTGTCAGCTCCGGCACGAGCAGATCCGCCAGCGCGTACAGCAGGCACGAGGGGAAGAGCACCACCGGCAGCGCCATGCCGTGCACGATGCCATAGCCCGCGAGCGCGCGGTCGGCCGACAGGCCGGAGCTTTTGAGCCCCCGCGGGATGAGCAGGTGCTCCAGCGTCGTGAGCGACGTGCGCGCATAGGCCGACACGGCCAGCGGCAGCGCCACGGCGAGCATCCGCCGCGTCAGGTGCGGCACGGTGTCGCCGCCGCGGCGGTATTTGCGCCGGTCGAGCGCATACATCGCCGTCATCAGCAGCAGCGACACCACGTCCGCGCACGCGCCGCCCGCCGTGACGGCGGCGCAGCTCTGCTCGAGGTCGCCGGCGGCCGCAAAGGACAAAAACCACATCACGCACGTGATGCTCACCAGCTGCTCGATCAGGTGCACGAGCGTCGGCTTCCACACGCGGCCGGAGGCGGTGAAATATCCGTCCATGACCGACGAGAGCGCGATGCACGGCAGGCTGATGCTCGTGATGCGCAGCGAGCGCACCGTGCGCGCGTCGCCGATCCAGAGAAAGCCCACGGGCTCGGCCAGAAAGTACACCATCGTGCCCGCGCACAGGCCAAAAAACAGCGCGTAGCACGCGCACCGGCGCATCGCGCCCGTGACACCCGCGCCGCGCTCGAGCCCCATCTCCTCGGAGATCAGGCGCGTGGTGGCAAAGCGGATGCCCGAGATGGCGAAGGTTGCAAACAGCACGCTCACCGACATGACGAGTTGGTACAGCCCGATGCCGGCCGCGCCGATGCGCCCGACGATCCACGCCTGAAAGACGAGCCCGATGCAGCGCATCACGATCGACGAGCCGGTCATGAGCGCAGTGTTGACGATGAGCCTGCGATTTGTGTGCACGCGCGCGACCTCCCGACGCAGTTTGTACCACTCTATGGCGCGGGAGGGAAAAACATGCCGCCCGGTAAATACCAGGCGGCATGCTGTGCTCATTCAGGTGTGCAGATCGGTCTTGATCTTCGTCGTGGAGATCTCGGGCGTGCGGGGGAGGTAGACGACCTCGCATTTGTCCTTCAGGAAGTCGAACTTGCCCTTCCAGTCGTCGCCCATGACGAACACATCCACGTGGTATTTGTCCACGTCGGTGATCTTCTGATCCCAGCTCTCCTCCGGGATGACGAGATCGACATAGCGGATCGCCTCGAGCATCCGCTTGCGGTCCTCATAGGAGAAGTAGCTCTTTTTTTGCTTTTCGTTCCAGTTGAATTCGTCCGTGCTCAGGGCCACGATCAGGTAATCGCCCTGCTCCCTGGCGCGGCGCAGGAGGTTGATGTGCCCGTAGTGCAGCAGGTCAAAGGTGCCGTAAGTGATGACACGTCTCATGTGTGCTCCCTTTCCCGGAGGCGCTCTGCCAGAAACGCGGCGACGCGCTCGGCGGAGTGTCCGTCTGTGTATTGGTTGGTCAGCTTCGTGAGCTGCATGCGTTTGGCCCGCAGCGGATCATCGCCCGCGGCGAGCTGCTCGAAAAACACGCGGAAATCGTCCGGCGTGTCGAGCGGGGCCGCGCTCTCGCGCAGCGGCTGCGGGTCGATGGCAAAGCCCGGCTGCTTGGCGTAGGCGTCGATGTCCTCGAACGTCAGCCCCACGGGCTTGCCCGTGAGCAGGTAGTCAAACAGCACGGAGGAATAGTCCGTGATGAGCGCGTCCGTGCAGGCGAGAAATTCGTAGGACGTGATGCCGTGCGCAGCGAAGAGCCCGTCGTCGATGAAGCGGAGGTGGCTCAGCTCCAGCGCGCGGATGTGCGACAGGTCCTGCGCCGGGTGGGGCTTGACGATCACGAGCGTGTTCGTCGCCCGCGCGGCCTCGTTCACGGCCGCGGCCGCCGCCGGGTCATGGATGACGGGGATGGAGATGTCCGTCGTCGCGACGAGGCTGTTCTTGTGCTGCCGGTACGTGGGATACCAGACAACGAAGCGGTCAAACTCCGCACCGAAGATGTCCTTCAGGTCGCATTTGTGCGTGAACAGGTCGTCGTTGCGCGGGAAGCCGAGCGTGACGAGCTTTTCCAGCGGGATGTGAAATTCATAGCTGTTCACGGCGTCAAAAAACGGGGCCTGACTCAGCGCCCAGTCGGTCGTCGGGTCGCAGAAATAGTAGTCGTGCACGCTCTTGAGCGGGCTGCCGTGCGTCAGGTACAGATGCACAGTCTCCGGTCGGAGCTTCTGGAGCTGGCCGTTGCAGTCCACGATGGCAGCGGCGCGGGCGCGCAGCCAGAACAGCCGCAGCAGCGCCCATGTTCCCCGCGTGCCGGCAAAGGACACGTTCTTTTCATGTACGTTCCGAAAAGCGGCCGGATCCGGCACGACCCACACGAGCCGGTACCGGTCGTTCCAGCCCTGGGCCAGCAGCGTCCGGTACAGGGCGCCGGTGTTGTCACCGAGGGGCGGCGCGCTCTCGAGCAGGATGACCGGCTTGCCGGGCAGCAGGCTCAGCAGCCGCACGAGCAGGCGTTTCAAGCGTTGTTTCATTTTCTCAGCACCTTTCGCACCATGCCGCCGACGAGGGCCTTTTCATATCCGTTCATGGACAGCAGCCACACGGAGGCACAGTAGATCGCTGTGTAGATGATGATGCCGCCGAGCAGCATCGGAATGCTGTAGAGGTTTACAAACAGCATCATCAGCACGCCGCACGCGGCGGGCGGCAGCAGGCCGAGCGTCATGCGCCCGATATTTTTCCAGAACACGGTCACGTCGATGTTCAGCCGCCGCTGATAGAAGATGTTCATCACGAGTCCGTTTGCCAGCGCGACGGCGACGGCCGTGCCGATCGCGCAGCCGATCGCGCCGAGGTACTGGCACAGCCAGATGCTGATGGCGAGGTTGCCGATGGCCATCGCCCCGTAGATGATCGAGCGATACTTGTGCAGATTCTGCGCGCGCTGCATCTCGATGCCGAGGTTTTGCGTCAGCGGCACCATGCCGGGGATGATGAGCAGCAGCACAATGATATACGCATCGTCATAGCCCGGTCCGGCCCAGAAATAGATAAACGGCTTGCCGAAGAAGATGATGCCCGTGCACACGAGCGACAGGATTAGAAACTGGATGCGCCCCACGCGCACGAACAGCTCCGTGAGCACGGTGCGCAGGCGCGCTTTGTCGTCCTTGTTGTCCTGCACGAGCTGATGGATGCGCGGTGTGAACACGGACGACACCGCCGTCGAAAACGAGATGAAGTACGTGTGCAGCTGCTGGCCGACGGCGTAGACCGCCGTGGCGGCCGTGCCGCAGTAGCGCGTGATGATGAGCTTGTCGAGGTTGTTGTTGACCTGGTCGACGACCATGTTGATGGCGATGAAGCCAGAGAACACAGCAATGTCCTTGAGCACGGCGCCGTCAAAGTTCCGGAACGAGACCCAAATGTGCAGCTTGCCGAAGCAGTAGATCAGCCGCAGCACGTCCACGAACACGGAGATCGTCACCGTGACGACGACCATGCCGATCGAGCCGTAGCCCGCCAGCAGCACCGGCAGCGTCACGAGCGGGGACACGACCGTGCGCAGGATCTCCGTCGCCTTCAGGAACACGAACTGCTCCTGCGCGCTGATGATGTTGCTGAACACGCTCATCGGGAAGCTCACGGCGAGGTTCGCCGTCAGCAGCAGCATGAGGATGCGCGCCGTGTGGTACTCGGCGTCCGTCAGGCCGGTCTTGAACACCATCTCCAGATGGAACGTCAGGTACAGGCCGCACGCGAGCGCAACGAGCCCGATGACGGAAAACACGATCAGGAACAGGCCGTTGAGCCGCGCAATCTTATCGTCCGCCTTTTCCTTGCGGTAGAGGATGTAATAGCGCACGTAGCTGCCGCCGAAGCCGAGACTGAGCACCGACAAAATGGCGATCGTCGAGGCGACGGTGGAGTACAGGCCGTACTCGCTCTTGCCGAGGATGCGCAGCATGAACGGCGTGTAGGCGACCGAGACGATGATGTTGAGCGTCATCTGCACATACGTGAGCAGAGAGCCGGAACGCAGTTGATTGTGATGCTTCATAGTGTCAGTGTCCGGCGGCGGCGAACAGCAGGTGCACCGCCCGGTACTGCTTCTTCCCGAGCAGGGACAGCACCAGCTTCTTGCGCGCCGGATAGCCTTTCAGATAGGGGTTGTGCCGGTAGTCGGGGAAGCGCGCGGCGGTAAAGTCCAGCAGCTGCGGCAGCAGTGGGTGCGCGCTCTGCGCCTTGAGAATGCGCACGGACGCATCGTAGAGCACATTGTCCACGCAGAGCTTGCCGAGCTCGTTTTCATACTGCTCGAACAGGCCGCGTGCCTGATACCACGTCAGCACGTCGTCGATCGCGTCCATGATTTCGGCGTTGGCGTCGAGCGCGCGCTTGGTCACGGAGCCCTCGTGCTGCCGGTAGAGGTAAAGCACGTCCGGCAGGATCACGACGGACTGCGCCGCCGTGAGCATCTTGCGCGTCATGCACAGATCCTCGCCCCAGCCGCGGGCGCGAAAGCGGATGCCCGTGTCCGTGAACAGGGTGCGCCGCCAGGCCGCGATGCAGGCCGACGGGCGGTTGAGCAGCAGGGCGGGGGTCTCCTGAAGCGTCAGCGGCGTATGCAGCGGCAGGTCGTCGGTGAACACCGCGCCGTCGTTGTCGCCGGTCATGCGCAGACCGAAATAGCACACGTCGGCCTGCGTCTCGTCCAGTGCTGCGCGCAATACGGCGAAGGCGTCCGGTGTGTAGGTGTCGTCACTGTCGAGAAAGAGCACATAGTCACCCTGCGCGAGCGGGAGCGCCACGTTGCGCGCGTCGCCTGCGCCGCCGTTGGGCTTGTGCAGCACGCGAATGCAGTCCGGATGTTCGCGCGCGAGCGTGTCGCATAGCGCGCCGCTCTCGCCGTCGGTCGAGCCGTCGTCCACGAGCAGGATCTCAAAGTCCGCGCCGGTCTGCCCCAGCACGGAGTCCACGCCTTCGCGCAGGTATTCCCAGCTGTTGTAGACCGGGATGATGACACTGAATTTCATAGCTTCCTCCAGTCCGGGCGATCAGCCGAGTTTGTCCTTGGCGGCAAAAAGTGCCCGCACGGTGCGGTATTTGCGCTGCCGCAGCAGGCGCAGGATCAGCTTGTGGCTGCGGGAGAGCTGCGCAAGCAGGGGATTGTCGAGATAGTCCGGGAACTGCGCCTGCACATAGTCCTGAAAGCGGCCGAGCAGTTCGCTCTCCGGGTCCACGCGCAGCACGCGCACCGAGGCCGCGAGCAGCACGTGATCTACCGCCAGGCGCGACAGCTCGTTGTAGTAGCGCTCGAACAGGCCGTTTTCGCGGTACCAGTCGAGGAGGTTGTCAAAGGCTGTGAACAGCTCGGCATTGCGTGCCGTGTTCGTGTTGCGCGTGATGGAGTTGGTGCGGTCAACGTAGTAATACAGGATGTCCGGCACGAAGGCGGCGCTTTTGGCCAATGCCAGCAGCTTCACGGACGTGCACAGATCCTCGTACCAGATGCGCGCCGGGTAGCGCACACCGGAATCCAGAAACAGGCTGCGCCGCCAGATGCGGCTCCAGGGGGAGGGCATGGTCTGCATCAGCTCGGGCGTGTCGGCAAGCGTAAAGGTGCGGTCGGCCGGCAGGGGATCCACAAGCTCCTTGACCACGACGCCGTTTGCTTCCAGCGCCGCGCCGAAGCCAATGATGTCGCTGCCGAAGCGGGCGACGGCGTCGGCAAGAACGCGGAACATGTCGGGGGCGATGTAGTCGTCACTGTCGATGAAGATCAGGTACTCGCCCTGCGCCGCCTCAATGCCGACGTTGCGCGCCTCGCCCACACCGCCGTTCGGCTTGTGGATGGCGCGGATGCGCTCCGGGTGCGCCGCGGCATAGCGGTCGCAGATCGCGCCGCTCTCGCCGTCGGTCGAGCCGTCGTCGATGAGGATGGCCTCGTAGTCTTCAAAATCCTGCGCCAGCACGGAGTCGATGCACTTGGGCAGGTAGTCCTTGACGTTGTAGACCGGGATGACAACACTGAAAATCATGCGCGTTTCTCCTCTCCGTCCGGCAGCGCGTCCGGCTGCTCGCTGCGCATCTGCGTCAGGTAATAGACCGCGGCCAGCAGCACCGACATGTAGATTGAGGCGTTCGGCCGCCGCAGCACGCCGGCAGTGAAGTAGGCGTACACCAGACACAGGCACAGCGCGATGCCGAAGGCGCCGGCCTCCACCGTGAAGTATTTGCGGAAATCTTTGATCAGGCACTTGACGATCAGGTACAGGAAATAGCCGATGAAGGCGACCATCATGGCCAGGCCGACCCAGCCGTAGAGGAAACAGATGCCGTGGAAATCGTTCTCCACGTCATAAATCTCGCCGTCAAAGGCCATGCGGCCGAGCTCCATGCCGAACAGGCGGGAAGTGAACGGCTGCTCGTCGAGCAGCATCTCACAGAAGACGATCTTGCGGTGACGGGTCGCTGTGATGTCCGTGACCTGATCGGAATAGCCGTAGGCGGACATGACGCGCGCCGTGCCGAAGCGCTGGCACATGTTCGGGGAGTAGAAGTTATAGATCGTGCACAGGGCGTGGTAGCGCTCCTCGGGCGTGACGGTGGAAGTGCCGTCTTTGTTGCCCTCGGCGCGCTTGATCATGCGCTCGGCGTCGTTCTGCTTGTAGCTCATGGCCTCATTGTAGCGGTTCTGGTTGATATACATGGGCGACTGCTTGTAGGTCGCACAGCATGCGATGAGGATGAGCACCAGCACGGCAATGTAGCGCTTGGAGGTGCGGGCCTTGCCAGTCAGCACCAGCACGATTGGCACGCCCAGCGCGGCCACGGCGATCGAGAAGAATGCCAGACGCGTGCCCATGAGATAGAGCTGCGCCAGCGCGGCGACGCTCGTGACCGTGAACAGCAGGAAGTTCTTTCTGCGGTAGCACAGCAGGATGACGATGGGCGCGAGAATGCTCATGATCGCGCTCTGTGCATTGCCGAACGAGTACCAGCCGAGAATGCCCACATTGGTGGACTGATAGGTCGCCGAGGAGGTGTGTGTGAGCACGCTCACGACGACCGAGGCCGTGATGATCCAGAAGTCGAGCATCAGGCCGGTCTCAAACGCGCGGTAGCACTTGTTGTTCGCCCGCAGAAACGAGATGAAGCACAGCACGAACAGCGGCATCTGCACGACGCGCACAAAGTTGGTCAGGTCGTAGACGATGCGCTGGTAGCCGACGATGAAGCAGGAGATGCAGTGTCCGACGAGCAGGAAGGCACAGGCGGCGATGGCGATGCCGTAGACCTTTTTGCGCGACGAGGTCACAAACCCGAGCACGCACACAACGGCGAATACGGCGAAGCGCAGCAGCAATGTGATCGTGTTGCTCATACCGAGCCGGTCCGTCCAGAAGGATAGGATGTCCATCAGCGGCTGCAGGATCAGAAGGATCATCAGAAACTTCGGCAGCATCGGCGCGAGCCGCTCGCGCAGGGAGTGTTTTTCTTCGGACATATCAGTTCTCCTTTGAGTCGTCGTAATCTCTGATATAGATCAGGTACCAGATGGATGCCAGAATCAGGCAGAGATAAAAAGATGCATTTGGGCGGCGCAGTACGCCGGCGGTGTTATAAATGTGGGCGAGGGCGGTGCACAGCGCAACGCCGCAGGCGCCGGCCTCGACCGTGAAGTAACGCCTGGCATTGCGGATGAGCGCGCACACGATGATGACCAGGAAATACCCCAGAAAAGCCAACAGGCACGCAAGCCCCGCCCAGCCGTACAGATACGCGATGCCGTGGAAGTCATTTTCCACGTCATAGCAGTACCCATGGTAGGTCATCTCGTCGTAGCTCAGGCCGAACAGGCGGCTGGTAAGCGGCTCGGTGTTCAGCATCAGGCGGCAGTAGTTGATCTTGATCGTGCGGACATTCGTGATGTCGGCAGCTTTGGTGGAGTATCCGTACATTTCCGCCGTGGCCTCGAGCCCATAGCGCTCGACAGTCCCGCCGAGGTACTCGTCATAGGCGTAGGTGAGGTATGCATACCCCTGATCGCCGAATTCCGCCTTGCCCTGCGCGACCAGCCGGTCGATGTTCTCCTGCTTGCGCACGGCGTTGGCCGCAACGGCCTGCTGGTTGCGGTGTATGGGGGACACGGTGTAGCCCGCCGCACAGACGGCGGCACACAGCAGCAGCACGGCGCAGACCTTTGCGCTGCCGCGCTTTGTGAGCGCAAGCGTGATGACCATGCCGATCGCCGTCACGAACAGGGACATATAGGCCAGACGTGTCGCAAAGCAGAATAGTTCCGCGAAGCCGACGACGGCGATGGGCAGCCAGCGCCGGATCTGCCCGCTGCGCAGTGCCGGACACAGCGCGAGCGGCACGAGCATCGACAAAATCGCGCTCTGGCTGTTGGCAAAGTAAAACCACCCGCACAGGCCGATGCGCTTGTCCGGATACGTATAGGGATTTGTGCCGGTCAGTGCGCTGAGCAGCGCGACAGTGGCGATGATCCAGAAGGCGATGGTGATCCCGCGCTCCAGGCTGGCAAAGCCTTGCCGGCAGAAGCGCAGGAATGTGATAAAAGCGATCGTAAACAGCGGCAGCTGCGCGAAGCGGATGAAGTTGGTCGCGTCGGAGATCAGGTTCGCGGTCGTGAATGGAGCGTTGGCGCGCAGGCACGCCAGCACGTGCCCCGCATAGAGTGCGGCGCACACGGCAGCGGCGATCCAGTAAAAGCGCCGGCGTTCCGAGAGCACGAAGCCCGTGAGCATGACGCCGAGAAAGATCAGCAGGCGCAGCGACAGCGTCAGCTTGCTGCCCCAGGCCAGATCCTGCGTCCAGAATGACAGCACATCCAGCAGCGGCTGCGCCGCGCACAGGCCGACAAGCACGCCGGGCAGCCAGTGCGGACAGGCCCTTTCCTGCGGCGATAACGATTGCATAGTTTTTCCTCTTTTTCTCTCAGGATAGTTACACTCAATCATACGCTTTTTTCGCGGTCAGGTCAACCGGCGCGGCCGTTTATTCATATATTTTTAGAGAATAAGAGAATATAGTATGCAGACACCCCCGGACGGAGATAAACTCCGGTCGGGGGTGTCTGTCGTGTCGGATCACAGCAGCTTGTCCGCCTCGTGTGCATAGCTGCAGATGAGCTTGTCGAGCAGGCGCTGCAATTCGGCGGCCTTCGGGTCTGTGACCGCCTGCGCATGCAGGCGGTGCAGGCCGTCGATGGCCTCCTGACTCAGGCCGAGGGAGCTGTAGACGTCGCTCTCGCCGGCGCGCTGCGCATCGGCGTCGTCGGCCGCCTCGTCAAAGCCGAGCAGGAAGTTCGGCGTCGTGCGGAAATACCGCGCGATGCGGCTCACGACCAGTGCCGACGGCACCGTGACCTCGCGCCGGTCGTTCGGCTTGAGATACTTGCGCACGGCCGGGCGGCTGATGGCGATCTCATCGGCCAGCTCCTGCGTGTTGACGGGCTTGCCGTACACGTTGTTGCCGTTCATCAGATAGGTCAGCCGGTCACGGAACACGCTGCCGAAACCGCCGGCGGCCTCGTCGTTGTCTTTGCCCATGAAAATGACCTCCCATTCCGTAAAGCAAATTTTTTCAAACTTTTTTCGGAAAAAGGCTTGACAAACCCGTAGAAATGGTTTACACCAAAGTTACGTTAATCAAAAACGAAACTTTGGTTTCTTACTACAGGCCGAATCAAGCTTTTCTGACCCTCAGTAAAGCACAACCGGCCGCAAAAGTCAAGACATACTCCCCCAAAACGACAAGGAGGTATCGCTATGAGCAAAGATCGTGATCTCATTTTTGATATGACCGAGGACCCGGAGGTCCTGACGTACCCCGCAGCGGATAATGAACCGCTGCAGCTCGGTGGTGTGGGCGACGATGCGGCCTCCGCCGCGGACCGCCAGGTGACGACGCCGGGCGACGTGCACGTCGCCCCGCAGATGCCTGCGCCGATCGACGGCACGCTGCGCCAGTTTGCGCTGCGCGTACCGAGCGTGATCGACGAGTGCAGCGGCATCATGGTGTTCGGCAAGCGCATCAAGTCGCTGGTGTTCTCGACCGACCTGGCCATCATCCGCAATGTCACCGCCGACGCGGTGTTTGCGGTCTACCCGTTCACGCCGCAGCCGGTCATCACGCAGGCGCTGCTCATGGCGAGCGACCTGCCGGTGTTCGTCGGTGTCGGCGGCGGGCTGACGACGGGCAAGCGCGTCGTGAACCTCGCCATGTACGCCGAGATGCAGGGCGCGACCGGGGTCGTCGTCAACGCGCCGACGCCGGGCCGCATCCTCAACCGCATCCGCAGCAGCGTCGACGTGCCGGTCGTGGTCACGGTGGCCAATGCCGACACGAACTACCGCCACCGCATCGAGGACGGCGCCGCGATCCTGAACGTAGCCGCCGGCGCGCAGACGCCGGAGATCGTGGCCGAGATCCGCGAGCGTTTCCCGGACTACCCCATCCTTGCGACCGGCGGAGCGGATGACGAGAGCATCCGCGCCACCATCCGCGCCGGCGCCAACGCCATCATCTGGACGCCGCCGACCAGCGGCGAGCTGTTCCGCGACGTCATGAAAAACTACCGCGAGGGCAAGCCGCACCCCTGATCCGACATCGCTTTTTGCTTTCTCTTTCTGATTTTGCTTTCTCTTCCTGTTATCCAAGCGGAAGGACGCATCCATTCGGATGCGTCCTTTTGTTGTCTTGTTTTGTCCTTCAGAGCCGGCAGAGCATGGCGCACGCCTGCTCGCGGGTCGCGCTGCCGCGCGGGCAGAAGCTGCCGTCGGGCATGCCGTTGATGACGCCGGCACGCTGCAGCGCCTGCACGGCGGGCAGTGCATAGGCGGCAATGTCGGCTTCATCCGTGAACGTCACGGCCGCATTGTCCGTGCCGAGCACGATGCCGGACTGCTGCGCATAGCGGTCGAGCATCACGGCCATGTCCTGGCGCGAAATGTCGGCGTTCGGCGCAAATTCGGTGCTCGAAATGCCGTAGACGATGCCGTTGGCAGCCGCCCAGTTGACGTAGGGCGCATACCATGCGTCGGCTGGCACGTCCTCAAACCCGGCACTCCGGTATTCGGAGACGTCCGCACCCTGCAGTCTGGCGAGCATCTTCACGAACTGGGCGCGCGTGACGTCGCCGGTCGGGACGAAGGTCGTCGGGGTCATGCCGTCGATCACGCCGGCTTCATAGAGCTGCCTGATATACGAATAGCTCCAGCGGCCGGCCGCCACGTCCGTGAACGGGAAGGGCTGCTCCTCCGGCTGCCCGGAGCCGTAGGTGCCGTAGATATCGTCCATCAGGTTTCGATAGAACAGGTGCGTCTCGATGATGCTCTTGTTTGCGATGCCGCCGACGAACTGCATATGGTCGGCGCGCGTGACAGGCATGACGTACCAGATGCCGGGCCGGAAGGTGATGTCGGAATAGCCGTCATAGTTAATCCAGCCCTGCGTACCGTCGCGCTTGAGGCACTCGGTGGTGTTTTTGTCCGTCGTGGTCGGGTAGAGCGCGGACACGGTGTTGACAAGGCCGTCGTTCGGCAGCCAGCTCCGGTCGATGTAGATGCCGCCGGCGGTGTACTTGTCATAGTACTTGCCCATGTTGATCGAGCCGGGCATCATCAGCGCGGACATACCGTTCGACGGGATGGCCGACACGGTGGGGTAGTGGTTGCCGGTGAGCGGATCGGCCGAGGTCTGGTCGCCCGCGTAGGAGAAATAGTAGACGTTCGGCTGGATCTCGATGCCCTTGTTGATCTCGAGCGATTTGTCGATCGTCAGGTCGAGGAAGGCGTTGTCGTTGTGCGACAAAAAGTCGGATCTCAGCACGCGGTCAAGCGCCTGGGCAAATGTCTCGTTGTCGTCCTTGCGGATGCCGAACTGGTCGAGCTGGAAGTCGTACACGCCCTTGAGCGACGACAGGCCCAGCGCCTTGGCGGCGCCTGTGGCCAGGTCGGCGGCGAGCTTTGTGAAATCGCTGTTGGCCTCAATGAACGTCGTGCCGTTGTGCGGCGCGGCGATGGCGGTCAGCGAGTGGACCCAGCTGCCCTTGCCGCCGAGGAAAAACGGGCTCGGGGCCACACCGGCGGCTTTGGCCGCAGCGACCTCCTCCGGGCAGCCGTTGGTAAGGATCTCGAGGAACAGGCGCGTCGTCGCGCCGCCGAAGCTGTGGCCGACGAGGTTCACGGCGCGCTGTGTGCCCCAGCCTTCGAACAGCGGCGTCTCATAGTCGATGCCGTAGCGCTCGTGGCCGAAGTCCTGCGCGTGCTTAACGCCGTAGTCCGTGCGCGCACCGACGAGCTGCGCGTACAGCTCGCACGCGCGGTCCCACGCGCTCGAGAGCGGGCCGACGGAGGCGGCGTAGGTCTCATAGCCCTGCGTGGCCAGATAGTCCGGCAGGCTGCCGGTGGTCATGCCCCAGTAGGGCATGATGCTGAAAATTTTGTCGCGCTGACCCCAGCCGAACAGGCCGTGCACGAACACGACCGGGTCGTCCGAGCGGGTTTGCGTATCTGCCGCGGCGGCCGGGATGGCGCACAGGCTCAGCGCCAGCACGAGCGTCAGCAGCAGGCACAAAAATCGACGTGTTTTTTTCATGGTTTTCCCCCCTGTCTCATAGATCCATATGGTTTTCCTTCTCACAAAACCGGCGATATACCCAATATTATACCGGACGCAGCCGGCGATTGCAAGACACTTTGACGGAAAACTGTCGCGCACTTGCGCAAAAAACGCCCCGCGCCGCGGCGCGGGGTGCTTAGTCTGCAAACAGGCTCCAGGGGGAAATGTCCGGCGGCTGCTGCTCGAAATAGAGCACCTCGCCGGTGTCCGGATGGGCAAAGTGCAGGCAGTGCGACCAGAGTGCGATCGGCCCGTCATCGGGCAGCGTGCTGTACTTTTTGTCGCCCCAGAGCGGCAGACCGCGTGCGGAAAACTGGCAGCGGATCTGGTGCGTGCGCCCAGTCTGCAGGTAAATGCGCACGAGCGAGAGCTCCGTGCGCGTGCCGAGCACGTCATAGTCGAGCACGGCCTCCTGCACGCCCTTGGCCATTTTATCCGTGACGTAGGTCTTACGCTCGTTCGGGTCGCGCCGCAGCAGGTCGCGGTACGTGCCCTGCAGGGCGTCCGGCTCTCCGTGCACGACGGCGAGATAGGTCTTGCCGAAGTCGTGCTCGCGGATCTGCGCCGAGAGCTTCGACGCGGCCGCCGGGGTGCGCGCGAGTACCATCAGTCCGCTGACCACGCGGTCGAGCCGGTGCACGGTGCGCACGCAGGCCTTCGGGTCGCCGAGCGCCTGCCGCACCAGCTCGGGCACGCCGCCCGGTTCGTCCGTGGACAGCACGCCTGCCGGCTTGATGCACACGAGGATGCTGTTGTCCTGATAGAGAATGTCCATGTCGTCGCCTCGTTTCGGTGTCTGCCGTGAGTATACCACACCGGCGGCGCGCGGGCAATGAAAAAGCGGCGGTCATTGCGTTTTCGCCTCCGGCCGGTAAAACGGGATGCTCAGCGCCATGATGACCGTGAACACGCTCAGGTAGGCGAGTACGTCCCGGCCGTGCGACACGACGGCCGCCGCGCAAAAGAAGATGCAGCACGCGGCCGTTGCCGCCGGTCGCGGTGAGGATCTTCTCGGCTTTGAAAAACACGCCGCTGCCGATGACGATGCCGACGACGAGCGCGATCGCCGTCGGCAGACCGTATTTTTTCTGCAGATCGTTTCCCATGGCGTCTCCCTCCGCTGCGTGTGTGCAGAGAGATTTTACGCACCGCCGCCGGGAGAATCCAAGGGAAGTGTGCGCAGGATAGGAAAAATGCCCATCCGGAGCGATCCGGATGGGCAAAATTCTGGCTTGTGGGATGCGTTACAGCGCGCACAGCACGATGCAGGCCTGCTCGCGTGTCGCGGTGGCGTACGGCTGGAAGCTGCCGTCCGGCATGCCGTTGATGACGCCGGCGCGGTGCAGCGCCTGCACGGCGGGCAGGGCGTAGGCCGCGACGCTGCCCTCGTCCGTGAAGGCAGTGACCGTCTTCTGGTCAAGCTGCACGCCGAAGTGCTGCGTGTAGTTATAGAGCATGACGGCCATGTCCTGACGCGAGATCGTCGTATTCGGATCAAACGTCGTGGCGCTCGTGCCGTTGACGATGCCGTTCGCGGCCGCCCAGTTGACGTAGGGCGCGTACCAGCTGCCTGCCGGCACATCGGCAAACGGGCCGGACGCATAGCCGGACACGTCCGCGTCGGCGAGCCGGGCGATCATGGTCACGAACTGCGCGCGCGTGACGTTCGCGGCCGGGGCAAAGGTCGTGGCGGTCATGCCGTTGATGACGCCGGCATCATACATTTCCTTGATGTACGAATAGCTCCAGCGGCTCTCGGCCACGTCCGTGAACGGCAGGCCGGCGGGCTGATCCGGCGTGGTCGGCACCGAGGTTACGTGGGAGAGATTGCCCATCAGGCTCAGGTAGAACTGGCGCAGTGCCGTTGTGCTCTGCGAGGACAGGTTGGGCACCGGCATGCCGGCAATGAAGTTGCCGTGGTCATAGTGGCGCACGGGCATCACGTTCCACACGCCGGGCTGATAGCTGACGTTGGAGTAGCCGTCGCGCTGGATATAGCCGGTCTGGCCGCTCTTGGTCAGACACTTTCCGGCGCTGTTGGTCGGGTACAGGGCCGAGACGGTGTTCACAAGGCCGTCGTTCGGCGCCCAGCTCTTGTCGATCTGGAAACCGCCGGCAGTCGTCTGGTTATAATAGCTGCACATCTGGTTTGCAAACGGCACGAACAGCGGCGTCATATCGGCGGCCGACGTGCGCTCGCCGGTGAGGGCACTCTGGCACGTCTTGTCGCCGGCGTAGGAGAAGTAGTACACATTCGGCTGGATCTCAATGTCGTCGTTGAGCTCCAGCGCGCGGTCGATCGTCAGGTCACGGAACACGTTGTCGTTGTGCGACAAAAAGTCCGAGTGCAGCACGCGGTCGAGCGCCTCAAGCACGGTCTCACCGTCCTTGCGGTAGAAGCCGAACTGCTCGAGCTGGAAGTCGTACACGCCCTTGAAGTCCGAGATGCCGAGTAGCTTTGCCATGGTGGTCGAGACCTCGGCGGCGAACTGCGTCATGTCGCCGCAGCATTCGAGGAAGGTCGTGCCGTTGTGCGGGGCTGCCAGCGTCGTCAGCGAATAGACCCAGTCGGCCTTGCCGCCCTGGAAAAACGGGGAGACCTCCGCGCCGTCGGCCTTGGCCGCAGCCTGCTCCTGCGCAGAGCCGTCGGCCAGAATGTCCAGAAACAGGCGGATCGTTGCGCCGCCGAAGCTGTGGCCGACGAGGTTGATCTTCTTGTCCGCGCTCCAGCCTTCAAACAGCGGCTTGTCATATGTCACGCCGTAGCGCGCGTGGCCGTATTCGGCCGCGTGAGCCGCGCCGTAGTCAACGGTCGTGCCGGTGAGCTGGGCATAGAGCTCGCACGCGCGATCCCACGCGCTCGAGAGCGGGCCGACGGAGGCGGCATAGCTCTCATAGCCCTTGCCCGTCAGGTACGGCATCAGGTCGCTCGTCAGGCCCCAGTACGGAGTCACGGCGTAGATCTGGTCGCGTGCGCCCCAACCCATCAGGCCGTGGACGTAAACGGTCGGGTAGCGTTCGGCACCGGACTGCTGCGTGTTTGCGGCGGCGGCCGGCAGAAGCAGCAGGCTTCCGGCCATCACCAGCGCGAGCAGCAGACACAGAAACTTCTTGCTCTTTTTCATGGTATTGCGTACATTCCTTTCCGGCGCGCCGCAGCGCGCATTTATTTTTTGAGTATTATAATTCCAACCGCACCGGTTTGCAATCCGGGGAACGCAGAAGATTTTGTATCAGATTCCGCTGCATGTGAGGTTTTTGGACACACGGCCGCATCTGTCGCACAACCGCGCGGACAGCTGTGCACAAATGCAAAAAACGTCCCCCGGCCGAAGCCGGGAGACGTTTGCGTTCTGGGGCTCAGAGCGCGCACAGCACGGCGCAGGCCTGCTCGCGGGTCGCGGTGTCGTAGGGGCGGAAGCTGCCGTCCGGCATACCGTTGATGACGCCGGCGCGGTGCAGCGCCTGCACGGCGGGCAGGGCGTAGGCCGCGACGCTGCCCTCGTCCGTGAACGGGGCTGCGGTCTGCTCCGGAAGCGCGATGCCGTACTGCTGCGCATAACGGTAGAGCATGACGGCCATATCCTGCCGCGAGATCGCCGCGTTCGGATCGAAGGTCGTCTCGCTCGTGCCGTTGACGATCGCGTTCGCGGCCGCCCAGTTGACGTAGCGCGCATACCAGGCGTCGCCCGGCACGTCGGTGAATGGGCCGGACGCATAGGCGGACACGTCCGCGCTCTGCAGCAGGGCAAGCATCTTCACAAACTGCGCGCGCGTGACATTGCCGGCCGGCTCGAAGGTCGTTGGCGTCATGCCGTCGATCACGCCGGCTTCATACATCTCCCGGATGTACGGATAGCTCCAGCGGCTCTCGGCCACGTCCGTGAACGGGAAGCTGCCGCCGCTCGGCGCGGTGGTATAGGTGTTGTAGATATCCTCCATGACGCCGCGGTAGAGCGCGTGCGTCTTGACAAGGCTGCCGTTGAGCATACCGCCGACGAACTGGATGTGGTCAAATGACTGCACGGGCATGACATACCAGATGCCGGGCTTGAAATGGATGTTGGAGTAGCCGTCGTAATTCGTCCAGCCCTGCCTGCCGTCGCGCGTCAGGCAGGTGCCGTCGCTGTGGATGGGGTAGAAGGCGGACACGGTGTTGACCATGCCGTCGTTCGGCCGCCAGCTCTGGTCGATGTAGAAGCCGCCGGCGGTGTACTTGTCATAGTATTTGCCCATGTTGATCGCGCCGGGGTAGAACAGCGTCCACATCCTGGCCGACGGGATGTAGTTGCCGGAGACCGGGTCCTGCACGGTCTGGTTGCCGGCGTAGGAGAAGTAGTAGACGTTCGGCTCGATGCCGATGCCGTCGTTGATCTCGAGCGATCGGTCGATCGTCAGGTCGAGAAAAGCGTTGTCGTTGTGCGACATGAAGTCGGTGCTGAACACGCGCTGCAGCGTCTCGAGCACGGTCTCGTTCGGATCCTTGTAGATGCCGAACTGCTCGAGCTGGAAGTCATAGAGATTCTTGATCTCCGTGATGCCGAAGCCCTTGGCGAGCGTCTCGGCCAGATTTGTTGCCGCGTCCATGATCGTGCCGTTGGACTCGATGAAGGTCGTGCCGTTGTGGGGCGCGGCGATCTCGGTCATGGAGTGCACCCAGCTGCGCTTGCCGCCGGTGAACAGCGGACTCGGCGCAGTGCCGGCGGCCTTGGCCGCGGCAACTTCCTCGGCGCTGCCGTTGGCCATCAGCTCGAGGAACTGGCGCGTGGTCGCGCCGCCGAAGCTGTGGCCGACGAGGTTGACGGCGCGCTTCGTGCCCCAGCCGGCAAAGAGCGGCCGATCATAGGTGATGCCGTAGCGCGCGTGGTCGTGCGCCGCAGCGTGCGCCGCGCCGTAATCGACCGTCGTGCCGGTCAGTTGGGCATAGAGCTCGCACGCGCGGTCCCATGCGCTGGAGATCGGGCCGACGGTGGCCGAGTACGTCTCATAGCCGAGCGAGTTGAGGTAGCTTGTCAGGCTGCCGGTGGTCATGCCCCAGTAGGGCAGCACGGCGTTGATGCCGGCGCGCTGCCCCCAGCCCATCAGGCCGTGCACGAACACGACCGGGTCGTCCTTGCTGCTCGGGCAGGTCTGGTCTGCGGCCGCCGCCGGAAAGACGCACAGGCTCGCGGCCAGAATGAGCGTCAGCAGCAGGCACAGAAAACGTTTGCTGTGTTTCATCATGTTTTCCCTCCAAAGTATATCAGTTTTCATGCTTTCTTATCATCACAAACTCCGCCGAATGACGTAAAACGGACGAAAGTCGGGGAATTGCGGTTGTGTATGTTATAGCACATAATCCAAAGGAAATCCTGTTTTTGTGCTTCGCGCACAGTTGCTGTATATTACTCTAATGTTTTACAACGCAGTTATAATGCATCGGGACTGCGAAAATTTTCAAACTGTGTCACTCGACAGGCGTGTGTGAGAAAAAGCCGGGAAGGATATTTTTGCATTTTTGTCCGTCATCATTCACAAAAATTCATAAATTCTGTATTTGGTTTCGGAAAATTCTACGAATTTGGGCATTCTCTTGCAAACTGTATAAAAACCGCTTCCGCGCATTGTGAAGATTTGGACAGTTTTGCACACATTCGTTATAGCATCGCACGGGGGCGTTTGATATAATATAAACGAAATAGAACGGAAACGTATCCCAGCGAAAATCGAACAGATGGAGGTAATGGAATGAGCAAAAAGTATCTGTATTATTTCAGCGAGGGCAGTCAGGCGTTCGGCGGCGACAAGACCGCGATGCGCAACATTCTCGGCGGCAAGGGCTCCGGCCTTGCGGAGATGACCGCGGCCGGTATGCCGGTGCCGCAGGGCTTCACGATCACGACCGAGGCCTGCACGCAGTACTACGCGGACGGCCGCCAGATCAATGCGGAGATCCAGGCAGACATTTTCGCGCACGTTAAGGGTCTGGAGGATCTGACCGGCAAAAAGCTCGGCGACGTGGAAAACCCGCTGCTGGTGTCCGTGCGCTCCGGCGCGCGCCAGTCCATGCCCGGCATGATGGACACCATCCTCAACCTGGGCCTGAACGATGCGTCCGTCGAGGGCCTGGCCAAAAAGACCGGCAACCCCCGCTTCGCCTACGACAGCTACCGCCGCTTCGTGCAGATGTTCGCGGACGTCGTCATGGGCGTGTCCAAGAGCCTGTTTGAGGAAGAGATCGACAAGATGAAGGCCGCCAAGGGCGTCACGAACGACGTCGATCTGGATGCCGATGATCTCAAGCAGCTCGTCGTCATCTTCAAGAAGATCTATGAGGACAATGAGCACAAGCCCTTCCCGCAGGACCCGAACGAGCAGCTCATCGAGGCGGTCAAGGCCGTGTTCCGCAGCTGGGATAACCCGCGCGCGAACGTCTACCGCAAGATGAACGAGATCCCTTATGAGTGGGGCACCGCCGTCAATGTCCAGCAGATGGCGTTCGGCAACTCCGGCGACCGTTCCGGCACGGGCGTGGCCTTCACGCGCGACCCGGCCACGGGCGCGAAGCGGCTCATGGGCGAGTACCTCATCAACGCACAGGGCGAGGACGTCGTCGCAGGTGTGCGCACGCCGAGTCCGATCAGCCACCTGCAGGAGCAGATGCCGGAGGTGTATGACGAGTTCGTCGCCATCGCCAACCGGCTCGAGCACTACTTTAAAGATATGCAGGACATGGAGTTCACCATCGAGGACGGCAAGCTCTACATGCTCCAGACCCGCAACGGCAAGCGCACCGCGCAGGCGGCGCTGCAGATTGCGTGCGACCTCGTCGACGAGGGCATGATCACCGAGCGCGAGGCCGTGCTGCGCGTCGAGCCCAAGCAGCTCGATACGCTCCTGCACCCGCAGTTTGACGCCGAGGCGCTCAAAAAAGCCGACGTCATCGGCAAGGGCCTTGCCGCGTCTCCCGGCTCTGCCTGCGGCCAGATCGTATTCTCCGCCGAGGAGGCCGAGGAAGCCGTCAGAAACAAGACCATGCCGAAGGTCGTGCTCGTCCGCCTCGAGACTAGCCCCGAGGACATCGTGGGCATGCAGGTCTCGCAGGGCATCCTGACCGTGCGCGGCGGCATGACCAGCCACGCGGCCGTCGTCGCCCGCGGCATGGGCACGTGCTGCGTCTCCGGCTGCGGCAACGACAACACCGTCCACATCAGCTATGCGGATAAAGTTTTTGAGATCAACGGCCACCGCTTCACGGAGGGCGACTGGATCTCCCTCGACGGCAGCACCGGCAACATCTACGCCGGCCAGATCCCGACCGTCGCCGCCACCGGCAACAAGAACTTCAACCGCCTCATGGGCTGGGCCGACGCGGCCCGCCGCCTGAACGTTGAGGCCAACGCCGACAACCCGCGCGATGCGCAGCAGGCGGTCGATCTCGGCGCCGAGGGCATCGGTCTGTGCCGCACCGAGCATATGTTCTTCGCCGAGGACCGCATCAAGGCCGTCCGCGAGATGATCTGTGCCCGCACCGTCGAGGCGCGCAAAGTCGCGCTGGCGAAGGTCGAGCCGTTCCAGCAGGGTGACTTTGAGGCCATGTACCGCATCATGGGCACGCGCCCGATGACCATCCGCTATCTTGATCCCCCGCTGCACGAGTTCCTGCCCACCCAGAAGGCGGACATTGAGGAGCTGGCGCAGGAGATGGGCATGACGTTTGACGAGCTGCAGGACGTCGTCGTGTCCCTGCACGAGTTCAACCCCATGATGGGCCACCGCGGCTGCCGCCTGTGCGTCACCTATCCGGAGATCGCCGAGATGCAGACCAACGCCGTCATCAAAGCGGCGCTCAAGGTCAGCGCCGAGACCGGCACGATGATCACGCCGTACATCATGATCCCGCTGGTCGGTGAGCGCAAGGAGCTCAAGTTCATCAAGGACATCGTTGTCCGCACGGCGGACGCGCTGATTAAAGATGCTGGCGTGGACATGAAGTACCACGTCGGCACGATGATCGAGATCCCGCGCGCCGCGCTCACGGCCGACGAGATCGCCAAGGAAGCGGACTTCTTCAGCTTCGGCACGAACGACCTGACGCAGATGACCTTCGGCTTCAGCCGTGACGACGCCGCGAAGTTCCTCGGCGCGTACTACGATACGAAGATTTACGAGAACGACCCGTTCCAGCACCTGGACGTCAACGGCGTCGGCAAGCTCGTGGAGATGGCCTGCAAGCTCGGCCGCCAGACGAATCCGGGGCTCGAGCTCGGCATCTGCGGCGAGCACGGCGGCGATCCGTCGTCCATCGCGTTCTGCCACAAGGTCGGCCTGGACTACGTGTCCTGTTCACCGTTCCGCGTGCCCATCGCCCGCCTCGCCGCCGCGCAGGCTGCCATCCGTGAGGAACAGTGACCCGGCGCTTTGCGCGCACCAATCGCAGCCCCGCTTCAAACGGCCGCATTCCCAAATTGGGAATGCGGCCGTTTTTTGTATAGCGAAAACCACTCGCTAGGCGAGTGGTTCAAAAAAAGCCTTGTGGCGATGATGAAGACAAAAACTCCTTTTGTTTTAGAATGAGCGTGCGGTCTGCCAACTGCACGAAAAAGCAAAAGGAGGTCATTACATGTCGGTGTCCAGTTTTATGGGGTACTTGAAAGGGAAGAGCAGTCTGATGATATACGAGAAATACCCGGAACTGAAGTACAAGTATAGAAATAGGGAATTCTGGTGCAGAGGATACTACGTGGATACCGTCGGCAAAAATGCAAAGGTGCAGACGATCGTGAGGAGGTTGACGGCTTTGTCATGAAAGAGCGCGTCCAAAATTTTGCAGCTCAGATGGTTGATGCCGATGACAAACACAAAGTTCATGACGAAATTGAGCGCCGGATCCGCACGAAAGAGCATCAGGATGCAGTCATACAGCATCAGACCGAGCTGATGCGGATAGCGGTATATATATCCGCCTTTTTGCAACATGGAGCAGTCGCCGAGCCGGAACGCCTTTGCGGCATTGAAGACTGATTTGGCGTCTGCGCGCAGCGTGGTATCTACGTTCAGGATCAGGTAGAGGGCGGCGACCGCATAGAGCGCCGTCAGCAGGCAAAACAGCTTTTTTCCTCGATGCTGCGCACCGGAAATCGGCCGCGCACAAAAGCGGCCGCGACGATCAGGACGGCCCAGATGACGAGCACAAGCAGGCTGAATTTCAGACTGCCGGAAATGGTCGTTACCTCATATTCGGTATAGCTTACTTCGGATTGGTACAGCACGTTGAGCAAAAAGACCAGTACCGTGAGCAGGCAGGCCAGCGCCGTCATGATGCCGTGGCTCAGACGATACAATCTGTTGTGCATGGCAGTGATCCTCCGGTCATGCAGGATGAGCCCCAGATGGGGGTGCAAAATATTGGATTTTATTATATCACTTCATGCCGGCGATGTAAATTTCTTTACATCGCCATTGCAAATGCGGCCGGGGCGCCCCCGGGGGGGGGCGCCCGCGGGAAAGTTGAATGGGGGGGGGTTTTTTTTTTTTGTGGCGCCCCCCACCCGCCCGCCCGCCGGGGGGCGGGCCC
>ENA-ORLY01000632-ORLY01000632.1-human-gut-metagenome-genome-assembly--contig:-NODE-632-length-47908-cov-40.966235_pt1 | contig 47908 bp, 59 predicted proteins | sample MGYA00243071_ERZ508832 | MGnify/ENA primary metagenome ERZ508832 (study PRJEB26277, sample SAMN04329777) | human gut metagenome | biome: human-associated habitat | host: Homo sapiens | place: USA... | reverse complement strand
GGCAGTACAATATTTTCCCAGACATTAACAGATGAAACCAGATTAAATGCCTGAAAAACAAATCCGATTTTTCTTCTGCGGAAAACAGCAAGGGCATCTTCCTTCATCCTGTATAAATCTTTCCCTGCTAAAGTAACACTGCCTTTTGTCGGGGTGTCTAGCCCTCCAAGCATATGAAGTAATGTACTTTTACCGGAACCTGACTTTCCAACAATTGCGACAAATTCTCCCTGCTCAATCTGAATGTCCACCTGATTGACCGCTTTGACCTGATTCTCACCTGCGCCATAAAACTTACAAAGCTGCTTGGTTTCTAATATCACACTCATGTGTTGCCTCCTTTTCAATTCTGTAAAGCGTACCTTTTCAGCACGCTTTCTTTGCCTGTTTATATATTTGGTCATTTTTCAACCTACATCCAAATTGTATCAGGACAATCTTTCATTTCACTTTCAAAAAACGAGCAGAAATCTTACAGAATTGTAAGATTTCTGCTCACTTAAAATTTAACCAACATATGGTAATTGAATCACAAACGTGCTTCCTTTTTTCTTTTTGCCGGAGGTTACCGTAATCGTACCTGCGTGTTTTTCGATAATTTCTCTCGATAGAAAAAGTCCGATTCCTGTACCACTCTTTTCCATGACCTCCTTGGAACTTCCTCTGTAAAATCGTTGAAAAATTTTGTGATACTCATTCTGCGGAATACCAATTCCCTGATCCTCAATTTCCATTCTTACAAGATCGTTTCTTTTTTGTAACCGGATAAATATTTTTGAACCACACGGACTGTACTTGACCGCATTATCCAGAACGTTGATCACAGCTTCACCAAGCCACCTTTTATCCTGCATAATCGTGCATGTTTCCAGCTCTTTTTCATAGTCAAAAACGAATTCAATTTCTTTCTCATCCGCTTTAGGATAAGTGCGGTTCACAGCAGATATGACAGTATCCATAAGCGGAAGTTTTTTCTTATTAATCTGAATCAGTCCAGTTTCCATCTTGGATATTTCAAGAAGCGACTGCAATAATGTCTCCAGTCCATCCAGAGCACTCCGACAACGGATACGAAACTCCTCCTGTTCTGTGGCACTTAAGTCATTCTGCATCAGCACACTAAAACATGTATCCAAAGCTGCAACCGGTGTCTTTAACTGGTGAGAAATATCAGAAACCATTTCTTTCGTGTTCTCCTTTTCTGCCCTTGCTTCTTCCTTTATCAACTGAATATGATGTCCGATTGCTTCAAGCTGGTCATTCAATTTTTCCAGTTCTGCATGATTTTCCGTTTTCAGTAAATCATCAAATTTATTTTCACGGAATCTGATCAGAATTTCTTCCAACTGGTCTAAAATTTTCTGATGACACGCATCTTCTTTTTTCTTCCAATAAAGTAAAAAAGTCAAAAGAAGCACGCATATCACAGTGCTTACAGCACCGGTCACCATAACCTGATGCCGGAATTGCGAATAAAATGCATTCCCTTTATTCCCCCAGTATCCATATTGCTCCAATAATCGCCTTCCCTGTTCGTTAGTTTCAATATCCTTATCCTTAAGCAATTCCGAAACAGCATCCAGCCCGGAAAATTCTTCCTTTGCAGCAATCTCTGTCATAAGATTCATTTTATATTTATAATCTTCATAAAACACATACGTGGTAAAGCAATTTAATATTGCAAACAATAATATGACAGGTAATACCAAGGAGAGCACTACTGTAATCTTCTTGCGATATCTCTTTGTCACTGCCTTACCTCCTGATTCCATATATACCCAAGACCTCTGATATTCTTTATATAGACCGGTGCAGCCGGATTGTCTTCGATTTTCTCACGGAGTCTTCTGATATTGACAGCGATTGTATTTTCATCCACAAAATCCCCTTCCAGATCAAACACATTTTCCAATATTTGTGTTTTTGAAAGAATCTGTTTCGGATTCTGAAGAAAAAAAGTCAGCATTTTCAACTCCGTTTTTGTCAGACTGATTTCACGACTCTTTATCAGGACTTTCATTTCTCCTGCGATAAATACGATATCTCCCGAAATCATCTTTCCGGCTTCCGTTTTCTCCTGTCTGCGGCGGAAATGTGCTTCTATTTTCAAAAGAAGTACCGAAAGACTAAACGGCTTTGTAATATAATCATCTGCCCCTGCTTCATATCCCATGACCTGATCCATCTCCTGATCTAGTGCTGTAAGACAAATAATGTATGTATTATAATTGCATCTCATCCACCTTACAAATTCCAGTCCATTCCCATCCGGAAGATTCACATCACAAATGGTAACATCCACATTATTATCACTTGCAATTCTTTTCGCTTTTTTCACTGATTCTGCTGAAAAAACCTCATATCCGGATTTTTTCAGTGAAAATGTAATTCCACGATTTAAATTTTCATCATCTTCAACCACGAGTATACCTGGCATAGCATATGCACCTCTCTTTATTAACTATATATATCAGCTGGGAGATGACTCCCACCTCTATAGGTGGTGAGAAACAAGCTTGTATCAGTGGGGGAGTCAATCCCCCAGCTGATATAGCCTCCGGCAGGATTGCAGAGGTTCGCAGTAGAAGTATGTCATGCAATTGCATGACGCGCACCTCGCAGCAAGAATGCCGAGGCATTCTTGAATTAATATCAGAGTACTGCTTCTTCAATTCTCTCATCGTTTGTATCTCCAAAAGATAAAACAATAGTCTTGCATTACACTGTCAAAAAGTCTCTCAATTTGTGCGGTACTCCATACAAATTCTCTTTGAATTGACGGGAGAACATATTTATTAGCAGAAATATCCTTCACGACTTCTGCTATCGTTAATGGTGACTCATATACCATTGATTATGCCTCCTACTTTTTTACATATGTGAGCTGAATATCATAACCGAGAGCATCCAGCATCTCTACAAAAGTTTTATTAATAACGCCATCGCCCTTTTTGATGATACGATTTACATATTGTCCTGTTGAACCAATCATCTCTCCCAGCTGTGCCTGTGTTTTTCCAGCTTCTATACACTTGATTTTTACATCTACTTCTATATTATTTTTCAGCATTCGTATCACCTCATCTGAAATTTGTAAAATAACACTAATCGGATAATATTATAACACATCTTTGCTTTCACTTCAATGTACTCATCTCGAAATTTGCACTTTGTACACATAGCAAAAACACCCAGGACATAAATCCTGAGTGTCGTATCTGCTTCATACCTTATTCTGCTTTCATTTCGGTGCCGTCTTTGAACACCACCGTCACATCTTCCTTGCTCTTTACTACAATTTTCTCCACTAGACTGCTCCAAAGGGCATCGTCAAATTCTGTGATAACGCCTTCCTGGTCTTTCAGGACTGTGATGAATCTGCCCATCTGTTCATACCTTGCATCATTGTCAGAAATTGCGGTGCTGACTTCATCATATTGCGCTTTCAGTCTGTCATAGCGTTCCACCAAGGCATTGTAGCGTTTATTGTAATTATCCTGGTCTTGTGCCACTCGTGCGTTCTCTGCTACCGCATTCTGCGTAAGTTCTACCGTCACAGCGATTTCTTCCTGCAGGACATCACGCTTGGCTTCCAGTTCAGAATTATCGCAAAGCATCTTTTGTATCATTTCTGTGTTGGCAATGATCTCGTCCTTCTCGGTAATCAGCCGGTTCAGTGCTTTTATAAAATATTCCTTGATTTCGTACTCCGTCAGGTGTGGAGTGGAGCAGCCTGTCTTGTTTCGGAATTTATTATTGCACTGGTAGATGATGCGGCGGTACTTGTCGTTGGAATGCCACACCTTGGAGCCGTACCAGCCGCCGCATTCCGCACACTGCACCTTGGTGGAGAAAATACTGACTCCGCTGTAGTGTTCTTTCCCTTTATTTCGCTTTGCAATTTCTGCCTGCACCAATTCAAAAATTTGCGAATCAATGATCGCTTCATGGTTATTTTCCACATAATACTGCGGTACTTCACCTTCATTGGTTTTCGTTTTCTTCGTCAGAAAATCGACTGTGTAGGATTTCTGCAAAAGCGCATCACCCTTGTATTTTTCATTAGTAAGAATACTCCGCACCGTTGACTGGTTCCACTTATCCTTGCCTCCGGGTGTCTTGATGCCGCGTTTGGTAAGTTCTCCGGCAATGGTATGAATGGTCATGCCGTCCAAGAACAGCTTATAAATCAGCCTTACCGTTTTTGCCTGCTCCGGCACCACCACAATCGTTCCGTCCGGGCCTTTCTCATATCCAAGGAAACGGCTGTAAGCAAAGCTGACCTTTCCGTCTGCAAAACGCTTCCTATGTCCCCATGTGGCATTCTCCGAAATTGAACGGCTTTCTTCCTGCGCAAGGGAACTCATAATCGTAAGAAGCAGCTCGCCCTTGCTGTCGAAGGTCCAAATGTTTTCTTTTTCAAAATAACATTCGATGTTATGTTCCTTCAATTTTCGGATGGTCGAAAGGGAATCCACCGTATTTCTTGCGAATCGGCTGACCGATTTTGTAATGATAAGGTCAACCTTTCCCGCCAGGGCATCGGCAATCATCTGATTGAAACCGGCGCGATGTTTGGTGTTGGTGGCGCTGATGTCTTAGTCTATGTAATAGCCGTCTTTGATACAATCTGAATTTGCCCCATACTTTTTGATTTTCCACTATACTTTTTGAGGATTACACTAGGGGTGGGTGCATTTCCCACAGACAGAGAAACACCCTGCGTCAGCGTTCATGCCAATGCAGGGTGTGCTTTTATAATCTGATTTCCGTGCCGTCAGCAAAAGTAAAACCGTAGTCATCATTGCCATAAACGGTCATGTATTGCAACAGTCCTTGCCGCATGGCGTAACAGTAAAGGGGATAGTCACGCCGCCCTGTTCGCCGTCGTAAGACTGCGGCTTGATCATACAGTCTTCCATCCATGCGTCAAACGGCGCTTCCGTCTTGTCGATTATCACTTCAAGCATTGTGGTCTTGCAGTCATCGCCCGTAAGACGATCAAAGGCTATGTCCTTTATCTTCGCGTATATCCCGTCACCTTTGCGGGCATAGTACGGATCGACCGACATACTCGGCTCATAACCGTTGTCTATGACTTCGCTTTCGTCAAGCACATTCTTTACTGTTTCAGTTGTGGGGTTCAGCTCCATTGATAGCTCACTGTTATCCCTGCCGACCTTATACCATTCGGGCGATTCGCCGCTGCCGAATTTCGCGTCAATGAAATGCTTGAGATGCGAACGCGAAAGTTTGTCCGTTCCCGCTGCTATTGTAAACTGTTCTGCCATATTAAAAATCCTCCTCGTAAATATCAAAAATCAAATGCAGCTGTACCTGATAGATACCTCTGTCGCCGTCGTCATCGAGCGCAAGAAGCAGACCATTATCTGCAGATATGCTTACTGCGCTTCGGTTGCCGCCAAGTTCGGGCAGCTTAGACAGCTTATTCTGTTCTTCGACCCAAAATATGAGCCTTTCAGTGAAGTTTGTAGCATTGAGCCGTGAAATATCGTCTGCGGTATATTCGCGGCTCTGGAGTATCGCGTTGTACTGCCACTGCTGGTCACCAAAAACATTTTCAGTCAGCTTCGTAAGTCCCGATGTCTGTATGCTGTAATTCACAGGTGTGTTTTCGGTTTGGTCGATATGCAGATCAATGTCCGCAAAAAACGGACACTTTTCTACAAACTCTTTTACAGAGCTGAGCAGGCTCAGATTATTTTGATCTGACAATCTTCTTCACCCCATTCAGTATGGAATCTTTGTAATCGGGCTTCATACGCTCAAACCACAGCCTGCCGCGTTTGCCGCCTTTGTTCATGCCCTCTTTGCCGTTGCCTTTGTTGCTGTAATAGTTTAGCCGCGCATATGGTGTGTTATAATGGACCATACCGCTGCCCTTTACAGTTGCCGTTGTGCCCGAGCGCTTTAACGGACCCCTGCGAAGCGGCACATAGCTGTCGCAGCAGCGAAGCACCTCACTGTCTACAAATATCTGCGCTTTGCCGCCTTTGTTAAGCGAGCGTTTTGCAAGCAGCAGATTTTCTGGCAGTATTTCAAGTTTAACTTTGACTCTGTCGTCGCTCATCGTGCCGTCACCTCCGTGTGCCGCATATATTCGCTGCCGTAATCCTTGCGGGCAACAGTAGTGATTTTAAGCGGGCTTTTCGCTTTCAGCAGGTTTGTCACGGAGTCTGTTATCTCAAAAGCTATATCGCCTTTGGCAATGTAGTCAGACTTCGCGACCTCGGCTGCGAGCGGCAGATATACCGCCGCCGTATCAACGTCAGTCTTGCCGCTCTTAGAGATATTGACAGCCTCTGTGTCCTGCCACCAGCAGGGATAATGCAGTGTGATATATCCCTCGTCAGTTTTGTGCCACACCGTGCACCTGCCGTTGAACCTCATCAGACCCACCTCACAGACTGTATATCAAGATACCGCGAAGCTGTTTGTATAAGCTCTTCGGCGACGGTAGTTTGTGTCGCGGCGTAGCTGACAGAGTAATCGCCGACCTTTTCCGAGGTCACCTGCTTATCGGGCTGTGCGGAATACATGACCTCTGCGCAGGCACAGCAGGCTTTGCTGAGCTGAGTATCATCGCTAGCGGCAAATGTTAGGCTGTCTATATACTCCGTCGCACGCTCTGCAAAGTACGGATACTCATTTTCGGGTATTTTGCTGCCGTAAAATACAGTAGTGTAAAACGTGTAGTCAGCATAAGCCATAACCTACACCTCCTCAGTGTCCGTTCCTGCTCTGCCCATGATCGCCTGTATGATGTCAGCTTTCTTGCTTGCCGACCCGATGTCAAAGCCGTTGTCCTCAGCAAAGCGCTTGAGCTGCGGTACGGTCATATCGTCAAGACAAATACCGCCGTCGTCAGCAGATACGGCGGTTTCGAGTTCTTCTGTTGGGAAAGTAAGTCCGATCGTCTTAGCCATGATTTTGCCTCCTTACGCTTTGTGATGCAAATAAATGCCCGCTGCCTTGTTCTCATATACGTCGGCAAGACCGTATGCCCTAAAGAAGAACATCCAGCTGTCGTCAGACTGATTTTCTTCGGGCGTGATGACCTTGTTGACTGTGTGCTTGGGATACTGGATCACAGCCGACTTCTGGATTATCATAAAGTTTATGTCCTTGCCGGTCGTTGCCTTGGCATATCCGCCTGTTTCTTCTCCCTCAGTAGTGCCGTCTTTGAGGTCGATAGCCGTGTAAAAGCGGCTCTGAGGTACTTTTACGATCTTTGCAAAATCGTCAAGCACAGCCTTAGACTTAGTTGTATCAACATTTTTCGCGAGGTTGAGCAGCGTGGGCGTGATAAAAAGGTAGCGGTCTTCCTGCGCGACCTCATCTTCGTCCATTTTGTTCTGCGCGGCAACAATAGCGGCGAGCACATCGTTGCCGGAAGTAAGCGTTGCACCTGCCGCTATCTTAGATATGCCTGTTGTGCCTGCATATGTTGCGAAGCGGAATGCGTCCTGCTCAGGTACGGTCTTAGTGCGGATAAACTCACTGGAGAGCTTGCCGAAAGCAAGTCCTGCGGTCTCCTCGTTGTCCATATTGTCCACGCTGAACTTACGACCTCTGTCATAATTGAACTGTACAGTTTCATTGGTCAGCGTAACATCGCCCTTGACATATCCGCTGTTGCGCGAATAGTCCGCAAGACCGTCCATGGATATTTTAGGTATGATGATCTCATTGGCGTTTGCACCCGCCTTGACAAGGCTCTGGTCGCTGTCGAGGTCAGATGTGAGCGATGCCTGCTTGTACACCTCGTCAAGCAGGGCAATGTAAGTCTTGAATTTCGTGATTGCGTTTGCCATAGTGTTTTACCTCCATAATTTACTTAGATGCGGGCAGTCCCATAACGGCTCTTGCCTGCGCGTCTGATACTGTTTCAGTTGCCGAGCCGTGGTCAATACCTGTGTCGATCCTTGCGCCGTTAGGCTCAGATGAATTGTCCTCAAAGAGGAAACTCTTGTCTGCTTTGAGTTTTTCGAGCTGCTCTGAAAGACCGGTAAGCTTGCCGTCGGCGTCGAGTTTAAGAAGCGAGGAGTCGATCTGCGACTTTGCAATGCCTACGTCCCTTGCCTTAGCACCGATAAGCGAAAGCTCCAGCGCCTTGTCAAGCTTGAGGGCGGCTATATCAGCATTGTACTTGCTTTCCCAGTCAGCCGCAGCCTTTTTCAGACCCTCTACATCTGCGCCGTCAAATGCCTTGACCTTATCGGTAAGCTCCGCAACTGTGTTCTTTGCAGCTGTAAGCTCTGCGGTAATGTCAGTAGTCTTCTGCTGTTCCGCGGTCAGCTCCGCTGTGTGCTGATCAAGCACCTTGTCGGCTATATCCTCTGATACGCCGAGTGTTACAAGTTCTTCTTTTGTCATGCTTTGTACCTCCGTATTTTAAATTTGGGTATAATAAAAACGCCCTTTTCAGAGCGTTATATTATCGTTATATTGCAGTTTTAATTGTCCATTTCGATCATTGCTTTTATCACCGCATAGATACCTTTGAGTATGGTAAATACCCATGCAGCCACATAGCAGCCCGTAGGTATCTGCCCTGTATCGAGCGCGTAAAGCAGAATAAGCGTTGCGAGCATTGTATCAGCCCCTTTCATGCAAAATTAAAAGCCCCCTTAGGTGGGAGCTTTAATTACACTGGTCAATTACAATATTGTTTATCAAATTCACCAATGGAACGCCATCAAGCAAAAATTCATTTACCAATTCAGTACTTGATGAATAATACTGTATTTTATTCAAGTCCGGATTTCTATTTTGAAAGCCGATTCCGATTCCTTCGTCAGCCCATGTAATAATCGTAAGCTTATGTTTACCGCAAGTAAACATAATATCTCCGGAATTATCTATAAGCCGAATAAATTCATTTTTGGTCATGATAATTTTCTCCGTTCTTAATTATATCACTGTTGTTTTCAAGTTCTTGTTCTGTAAATGTCTTTGGCTTACCGTGTGGATTTTTTTTCGTATAATCAAATATATGTTTGTGTGCACCTGTAGGGTGAGCACTTGGAAGAGTATGATCATGAGTATCAAGATCGACCAAAGCTTTTCCGTCAGCCCCATAAATTCGCCTTTGTGATACTTTTCCATCAACCACCATATCGACGATCGAGTGAGGTTTGCCCTTTATTGGCAAGCCGTTTTTCAAGTCTTTACTGTCAACAATAGTCCTTGCCTTCAGCATCTTAGAATATTCCTTACTATCTATTGTACCATCAATAATAGATTTGTCAAGCTTTTTTGCAAGATATTTCTTGTTTCCATGTACCGCTTTTTGCGAAACGCTTTTGCCAAATCCAACTACGCGCACCCTGTCGTTTTCGGGGAACAGATCATTATCAGCGCAGAAATCATTCAGCCGCTTTTCCTTTTCTTTCAAGATAGCAGAATGTTTATCAAACTGCTTTTGCAGATTTATCTTTAATTGCTCATCGTCAGCGGCGGATATAGCGCCGTCCAGCGCCGCCAATCTGCGCTTTGAAGCGCGTATCGTGCGCTCCATTGCCCGCTGGCGCTGCGACAATGCGTACTGCTTGTTGCTTTCGGCAATGTCCACAGGCATATTTGCACGCTTCGACAAGCCTTCAAAGAACGGATAAAAATCATGGCGGCAGTTCCAACCTTTAAGTCCCGCACCTGTGCCGTAGCCCGTAGCAACGGAGAGCTTGGGATATTTCTTAGTCTTGCCCGAAATGCTGTATACCTTGCCCTGCCACATCGCATGAGATGGGCGCGCACCCATATGAGCCGTTACCTCTACAAGATCGCAGTCCATTTCCGCGGCGAGATCAAGCTGCATCTGACCTGCGGTCTGGCTTATGCCCGTCATAACGGCGCGCCGTACAGCAACGTCTGCCCAATCAGTACGCCCGCTTGCATAGGTCACTTTGGTAATGCCGTTTGCCGCAAGCTCAGATACCGCATCATAGATGGCGTCTTGATAAGAAAACGCTCCGCTTTGTATTTTAAGCCACGCCTTGTCCATAAGATGCGTTACGGTATCGCGCGAGGAATCCACCATAGAGCGGCAAAGATTTTTTGTCATTCCGCCTGCGTTTTTGATACCTGCATTTAGCGTGTTGGATAACGCGACCGACCTTAGAGCAGAGGAGCAGTCCTTGCCATACGCGCGGTATATCTTGGCATCGTTGCTTATCGCCTCTTTGCAGGCGGCGGTATAGAGCCGCTTGATCTCGCGCACTGACTTGCCGGTGTATTTTGCAAGCAGCTCATTTATCTCTTTGGTTGACATCCTCAGCTGAGCCGCTTTATACAGCTGCCATTCCGCCGATGGGGTTAGGTAGTCTGCCTTTACAAGCTTTTTAGCAATACTTCGCAGTATCTCTTCCTGCACTTCGTTGACGAGATCTACCATCTCATTGGGCAGGTCGTGCAGTGTCTGAGGTGACAGCATTATTCCTCACCGTCCTCAAAGCCCATAAGCTCATCGTCGGTAGGATCTCCGTCGGCAAGCCGCCGCTTAGCGTCAGCTTCCGATTCACCGTACCATTTAACACGGTATTCCCAACGCTGCATCAAGCCCGCTGCTACATCGTCTTTGTCGCGCTGCCGTTCGGCATTTTCGTCAACGAGTGGTGACTGGTCAAATACCACAGATATAAGCGCGTCATCTTTGATGCTGCTGTCTATGTAGTTGTGACCTATCCACAGCAAAGTTTTGACAAGACGGTGCAGGAAGCTTTCTACTTTGATAAAATGCTTGTGGGCATTTTGTATCAAGTCCTGCTTGTCGCCTGTGTACTGAGTAGCCGTGACTATACTGCCGCTGTTAAACTGATAGTGCTTTGTGCCAAAGCCGACTTTAAAGCTGAGATAGTCAAGCTGAGCCTGTATTCCTGCCGTATTGTCAGCAACGCGCAGTTCGGGGTTATGCTCTTGTACAAGGGATTTACCCGTGCCGTCGTCCATAGTTTCTCCGATGTAATAAAACAACTGCTGATTGACCTCGTCTGGTGCGATCTTTTTACTGCCCGTCATATCCGCAAACATATTTTTGTTGAGGAATACCTTTTTCTGACCGAGCCAAAAATCGGAGCAGAAGTTGTTGAAGGCAAGGTCTATGCCCTTGAGGTTATCTATCGCGTCAGCAAAAACAGCGCAGCCCATTCCGCAGTTATCCTCAAACGGATTGACAATAGCAGGCTTACAGATAGAAAACCAAGGCTTATGACAGCTTGGTTCTCGTTATCCGCCCACGTGAATTTTATCAAAATAGGGTTATATCGCTGATATAACGTCTTTACAAAGCGTATAAAATCTGTGTTTATGATCTCAGGACTGACCTCGCCCTTGCCGCCGTCTATCTTATGGTCTGCAATAACTATCAGCTTTTTAAAACCGTCTATATATGCAGTAGCCACAAATGTGGTCTTAGACTTGTTGCCGCCAAAGTCTATGCCGATCTGTATTGATGTGATCCTGTTTTTATCAAGCTCGGAAACTGTCAGCGTGTAGTTCTCGGGGTTATTGGCAAAGCTCTGAAAGATAAGTCCCTCCGCAGCTATGCGCAAACCTAGTATGTCACGCTTGTACCACAATGATGTTATATCGTACTGTGATTTGACCTCTGCTTTGCGTTCATCGGATATATTGACGTTATCGTCAATGGTAAAATGCTCGTAGTTATATCCGCCGACGAATGCTCCTGCCTTTGTATCCGCGGCGTATTTGTCGATAAAATCTGTGTATATCCACGCTTTCGGATTGTCGGGGTTCAAGTCCCAGAACACCTTGCGCTTATCTGCGGCAATGGTTCTGTTCATAGCTTCTTTGACAAAGCTTTTAGCGTGAAGATTTATCTCCGTACCTATCCACATACCGTAAGAGTTGCCGCGGATAGATTTGAAACTGTTTTCCATCATCGCGCCCGTGAATATTACGATGCGCTCTCTATAATGCGTTTTCGGACCTCTTATGATAAGAGCCTCGTTGCCTTTGTACTTGCCCCAGCGGCACTGACCTCTGAACCAGTGTTCGATGCCGAAGCCATTGCAGTCGCCGAGGATTATTTTCGCATTTCCGACAGTTGAGGCAGATGCAAGGTGTATTTTGTCATTTGTATTTTCTATCTCGTGACAAAAAGCTACAACATTATCGACCGTTTTTCCTGCTCTGACAGCGCCCTCTGCACAGTTTATCATGCTGATTGTACAGCGGCGGATATACTGTTTATGCTTCTCGCCAAAGTTGTACGGTATGGTTTTGCGCTGTTTTAGTACAAGCTGAAATTGCAAGGAGGAAGTCACTAGGCAGGGCTTACAGCGGTAAGAGTGTGCACTCTGCGAAGTTGGTTTGCGAGGACTGCGGCGGGTTCTTCGGCTCAAAGGTATGGCATTCCACAGACTGTTACCGCCGAACCATTTGACAATGCAACAGCAAGTTCAAATGTGAAAAACGTTGTCAGACGCCAACAGTAGACACTGAAACCGTGCAGCGGTTATTCATAAAGGCTTACGATCAGATGATGGGGAACAGAAAACAAATTATCGCAGACTGCGAGCTGATGCGTAAACGCTTACCAACTTCAAGTCACTGAACGATAAGATCGAACAACGCTCGTCAGAAGTGCAGGTAGTTGCCGAGCTTGTAAAGGCTCTTGTCAAGGAAAATGCTTCAACGATTCAGTCACAGGAAACTTACTTGAAAAGATATGAAGATTTGACTAAACGCTATGAGAAAGCAGCCGACAGTATTAACGGAGTGGAACAACGCTATATGGACTGTTATGGTGGAAAAAGCAATCGTTCACAGAGATAAGAGCGTTACGTTTGTATTCTACAATGGCACTAAGGTTAGAGTGGAGAAATTAAAATAGGAGCACGACTTATCTCATTGAATTACGCTCCGCACTGCGACAGTGTTTTCTGTAATATATCGGCGTAACGCCGTACAGCTTTTTGAATCTGCGGCAGAAATAGCCGATGTTCTCAAATCCCGTTTCCTGCGCTATGGTGCAAACGCTGTTTTCGGTATCAACAAGCAGTTTTGACGCACGTTTCAGTCTGTATTCCACAACGTAATTTATCGGCGAAGTGTGCAGGTATGTCTTGAAAATATTGAGAACACTGCTTTTGCTTATAAGAACTGTTCCTGCAATATCATCAAGTGTTATCTGACCGCTGTAATTATCATGAATATACTGCATCATTATCTGAAGCTTAGCCTGCGTCTGTGCGGAATGCCCGGACACGGGGCCGCAGTCTGTTATCTGTATGCTTTCATATAACAGGCGCCATAGTTTCAGCAGCAGTTCTACCGTTTCCATTTCAGAAGCCGTGCCAGAACCCTGCACAGCAAATACCGACCTCATTGTTTCGATAATGCTGTGGTGCGCTGTTTCTTCGGCGGGAAAAATCACACATTCGGTAGTTGATTCAATTATCGGTCTGATGTATCTGCTGTATATCAGACTGCCCTGCGGCGCAAGCAGAACAGGTGAAAAAACAATGTTCGGAATGATGGCGCTGTCCTGGGCTTCAAACCTGTGTATCACCTGAGAATTTATAAAGATCCCATCGCCCGAGCTTAGAACATACCTGTTTCCACCCACCAGAAAATCAGCCTTGCCATGCTGTACATAAACAAATTCGACCTCTGGGTGCCAGTGCCAGTCGATACAGTGAAAATCGAAATCCCAGATGTCCTCATAATAGTAACTGAACGGATATTCTTCGCTGCCGTGACTTGCAGTTTCACGTAAGGTTTCGTCCGTTGTGATCCTGTCCTTTTTGATTTCATTTCCCATGTTCTCACCCGATTTACGATATTGTGTAATAAAAATGTGATTTTGTGTATTGAAATGTTACGATATTTACTATATAATCTGATTATATCATTTGTCAAGGAGTTTGTCAATATGGCTGTAAATTACAGAAAAACACTTATATCCTGCTATCTTGGATTCATCACACAGGCAATAGCGGCTAATTTCGCTCCGCTTCTATTTCTCACATTTCACAATGGCTATGGTATTCCGTTTGGAAAAATTGCCCTTATCTCGTCGGTATTTTTTGTTACTCAGCTTATCATAGATGTGCTGTGTGCACGTTTCGCCGACAAGATCGGCTATCGGAAATGCGTTATCGGTTCGCAGGTGTTTTCTGCGCTGGGACTTATCGGGCTTGCTTTTCTGCCAGAACTGCTTCCCGATCCGTTTTCAGGAATAATTATAAGCACGGTTATATATGCAATGGGAAGCGGTCTGACCGAGGTACTTGTAAGTCCGATAGTTGAAGCCTGCCCGTTTAAGCACAAAGAAGCTGCAATGAGCCTGCTGCATTCATTCTACTGCTGGGGTTCGGTCGGAGTCATACTCATTTCAACACTGTTTTTTACTGCTTTCGGCATAGAAAACTGGAAGTGGCTCTCTTGTATCTGGGCGATAATTCCACTTGTGAACATATACAATTTTTCAGTATGTCCCATTGAACATCCTGTCGAAAACGGCGAGGGAATGCGTATCCGTGACCTGCTCAGAGTGCCGCTGTTCTGGCTTGCGATACTGCTTATGGTTTGTGCTGGAGCCTCGGAACTTTCAATGGCGCAGTGGGCGTCGGCATTTGCAGAATCCGCTCTCGGACTGACTAAATCAGTCGGAGATATTGCAGGACCGTGTATGTTTGCGGTGACGATGGGCATAAGCCGTACACTCTACGGGAAGTACGGCGAAAAGCTCAATCTTATGAAATTCATGATAGGCTCGGCAATGCTGTGTCTGATCTGTTACATCACTGCCTCCCTGTCGGGAATACCTGTAATCGGTCTTCTCGGCTGCATAATGTGCGGATTTTCGGTAGGTATCATGTGGCCCGGATCTATAAGCATCTGTTCGGGAAAAATACCCACAGGCGGAACTGCAATGTTTGCACTCCTCGCCATGGCTGGTGACCTCGGCGGAGCACTCGGTCCTGCTATTGTAGGAAATGTCACCCAGAATGCAGGTAATGATATGCAGAAAGGTATGCTTTCAGGCTGTGCATTTCCCTTGATACTTATGATAGTGCTCATGCTGCTGAACAGAGCCGGACGCAGGAATAACTGATCGTATCCGGCAGGTTTATGCAAAGCTACAATAGAAAAAAGGCACCATGTATTTAAACGTGATGCCTTTTTGTTTTTCATACGATGCCGGCGGTCAATTTACGGATTTCATAGAACCTGTTCTGCATTTCTGAACTGCGACGGGGTAATACTCTCGAACCTTTTAAAAATCTTGCAAAAATAACTGCTGTCACAGAAGCCTGTTTCTTCAGCTATCTGCTCGACAGTTTTCTGTGTTTCCGCCAGAAGCATTTTAGCCGCCTGTATCTTGCGTTTTGTGATATATTCCATCGGTCGGCAGTTCATGGTCTGCCTGAATAATCTGCACAAATGCTGCGAAGAAACGCCTGCTGCTTTACTTATGAATTCAAGACCGGGCTGTTTCATATAATTTTCGTCAATATAAGCGATTGCCTTCGTTACCGCAGAGGCGATTTGTACACTGCCTTTTCCTTTCGCCGCAAGACGGCTCAATTCAATAAAAAAGCTGTACAGATAGCCCGACGCTCTGAAATTTCCATCAACCTTGTCAGAGAGAAGTGCCTCGTGCATACATCTGAAACAGTGGTCAAGATATGTAATTTCTTCCTTTGGAAGAGGGAAGATTTTCGGCTTGTCAAAGCCGAGTGCTTTAAGCATATCAGGGCAGGACTTTCCGGACGGTTTTATCCAATGCGTATCCCAGGATTCGTCCGTTGAATAGTACTCATGCGGACAGACGGCAGGGATAAAGAATGCGGTGTACGGATTTATTATATGTTTCTCTCCGTTCATTATAAGTACGCCGCTGCCTTTTGTACAATAAAGAGCTTTGGAATAATTGTCACCTTTGTCGCATTTAACATGATACTGCCATTCGTTCAGCCCTACGCTCACCAAAAAGACGGGAAGACTGCTTTCTTTGCTGATTATCGGATAATCGTAGAATTTCAAAATTAATTCACCGCCTGTGCTAAAATCGTTATATCTTAATAATATCATTCATTGACTTGTTTGTCAATAAGCGTTATAATCTATTAAAACAAGAAAGGGTGATTTTTTTGAGAACAGTAAAGGAACTCAACGATTTCTGGAGATTCACAAAGCTTCCCGCAGGAATGAATATATCGAAAGACAACGTTATCTCTCCCGAATATGAAAATGCGTCATGGCAGCCTGTTGTACTGCCGCATACATATAATTCTGAAGACGGTGCAGACAGAATGGCAGCTGCAGACGGTGGGGACTACTACCGTGGAACTGTATGCTACCGCAGAAACCTTGCGCTGAGTTTTGAAGAATGCAGCTTAAAAGAACTCTATCTGGAATTTGAAGGTGCTAATACTGTTGCGGAAGTCTATATAAATGGCAGATTTGCAGGAGAGCACAGCGGAGGGTATTCAGCTTTCAGATTTGAAATTACGGACTATATATACCCGGACAAAGACAATCTGATAGCTGTTATCGTATCGAATGCTCCCACCGATTATATTGCGCCGATAACCGACAATGGCGATTTCACGAAAATGGGCGGCTTGTACAGGGGTGTAAAGCTTATTGCAGTCGAGCCTGTTCATATTGCTCTGAAAGACAGCGGCTCCTGCGGAGTATATATAACCCCACGCAATATTTCAGAAACATCTGCGGATATAGGCATACTTGTCAAGCTGGATAAAGCCGAAACCGCAGAGGCTAAGGCTGTGATATTTGATCCGCAGGGAAAGCCTGTAACGGAGTTTTTCGGCAGAGCGGACAAAGACAGGATAACGCTTTCGGGAAAAATCAACTGCCCGAAACTCTGGAACGGAGTAAACTCTCTCGCCCTTTATCGTGCGGAGATAACCTTATTCTGCAACGGGAAACCTGTCGATAGCATTGAACAGGAATTCGGAATACGCTCGTACCGCATAGATGCCGATAACGGCTTTTTCCTCAACGGCAAGCCATATCCGCTCCATGGGGTGAACTACCACCAGGACAGTTACGAATCCGGCTGGGCAATGACTGACGCTCAGCGTGAGCGAGATTATCATATCATTCGTGACATGGGCTGTACCGCTGTAAGAATGGCTCACTACCAGCATTGTGACCATGAGTATTCATTATGCGACAGGCTGGGTCTGTGCGTTTGGACGGAGATAGGCATAATCAATAAAATGTCTGCCGATGACAGCGACGCTCATGTTCTTTCAGACGGCTTTGGAGATAACGCAAAACAGCAGCTTCGTGAGCTTATCAGGCAGAATTACAATCATCCGTCAGTTATTGTCTGGGGATTGTCCAACGAACTTCACCAGATGACCGATGAAATATTCGGGCTTTACAGCGAGCTTTATGAAATTGCCTGCAAAGAGGACGATACAAGGCTGAAAACCTTTGCAGACAATCAGTTTTACGGCAGATTTCTGGAGCTTTCCGCTGATGTGGTCGGGTATAACCGTTATTTTGGCTGGTATAAGGATGCCGGCAGTGCGGAGAATTTCGGCGAATGGCTTGACCTATACCATAACGAAAAGGAAAAGCGCCCTGTCTGCCTTTCCGAATACGGCGGCGGTGGGGCAATTTCGCAGCACAAGGACAATGTGAATTGGAAAAGCGATATAGACCCTGTCGGAGTACGACATTATGAGAACTATCAGTCGCAGCTGCACGAGATATTGTGGAAACAATTCTCGGTCAGAAAGTACCTATGGGCTGAATTTATATGGTGTATGTTCGATTTTGCGTCCTACGGGCGAGTAGAGGGAGATACAAAGTCGCAGAACGACAAAGGACTTTGCACAAGGGAGCGTATTCCCAAGGACGTATATTTCTTTTACAGATCCGTATGGAGCAGCGAAAAAACCGTTTATATAACTGAACGCAGGCATGAATACAGGAATTGTGATGTCCCTTTTGTAAAGGTTTATTCAAATGCGGACACTGTGGAGCTTTGTATAAATGATGTTTCGCACGGCAGGATACCCCGGTGCGAACTTCCCGATGACGAGAGCACTGTTTTCGTGTGGGAAAATATAAAGATAAAACCCGGCACGAAAAACAAGATATGTGCTAAAGCATATTTCAGCGACGGAACATCAAGGACCGACTATGCATTCTGGACAGGTAAATAAACGTGTCAGTATGTTTTATTCATCATAATAGAGGTCGATTATGAACGTTGTTATTCTGATGCTCGCTGTGACAGCCTGCTATACAATATGCTCGCTGAATGACAAATACGCCGCTGCCAAAGCCAACTTCTCCGGCGATGAATTTACATTCCTGATGTGCTCGTCGATGTCAGTGTTCCTTGCTGCAAGCCTGCCTTTCCAGAATCTGAGTTTCAGTTTTACATGGCAGTCGTTTTTAGCGGTATTACTGGTTGCAATGTGCAAAATGCTTGAATTCCAGATGAGCGCACGGGTGCTGAAACAGCTTTCCGCTTTTGAGTTGAAAGCGTGGCTCGGGATAACCCTGTTTGCGTCTTATTTCACCGACATTTTTTTCGGGTCTGAACTCAGTGTTTTCAAACTGATTTGTATATTTGCAACAGCAGCAGGCCTTGTATTTATTGCAAAGTCGTCTAAATGTGGCAGTGTAAACTATAAAGAGATAATTCTGCCGTTGGTGTTATATCTTGTTTCAAAATACGGGTACGGGCTGGTTATAAGGAGTTTCTCTCCATATGCTTCATCAACCATGCAGCTTCTTCCGGCTATGGTGATAATTTCGCTGATAATGCTGCCGAGAGTTCATATCCGGGAACTTATTAAGAATAATCGAAGCGGCGTTGTTAAGGTAGTGCTTGCCAGAATTCCAAATACGCTCGGAATGCTGCTTGAAAATGCGGTTATATCTATAAGCCTTGCAAATTACTCGTTCATTCAGCCAATGATCCTTGTAACGCTTTTCGTAATAGGGCTGATTCGCAGAGAAAAGCGTTCACGGCTCAATTTGATCGGAAGTATGATCTGCATTGTGGGTATAGTGGCTTTTCAGTTGGCGTAAATCTTAAACATTCTACATCAAACTTACTTCTGAAAAGCTTTGATACTTATCACCCCAACTTTATACATTGTTAGCGGCTAAATTTCACAGTTCTGAAGCACAAATTGAATTTTAATATATGCAGATGTTGCTGCAATAGGTTAAAAGTAGATGTTTATGGAAGCGGCACTAAGGTTAGTATCGTAAAATAACAGAGCCATAGGACTGCTCAAATTTTAATGAGCAAGTCTTGTGGCTTTTTGTTATTTTTAGGAATAATTAAAAAGTGCACACCCACCTGCTGAAAATGCACACCCTTACGACCTTTCGTTAAAAAGTATAAAGGTAAAAAGTGAAAAGGCTCTGATAAGACCTATTTTAGGTCAGCTCAGAGCCTTTAATCGTTAAATATTGCAGAAAAGCCTTTAAAATCAAGGGTTTTCGCATAAAAAAATTGCACACCGTTCTGATAACGCATCGTATCAAAATCAGTGTGCAGTTTTGGTCGAGGTGACGGGAGTAAAAATAGCCCAATTCTCCCCTTTTCGACCGCTTTTCTATCACGCATAAAACCCAGCAAAATCAACGGTTTTCGCGCTTTTCGCCGTATGCAACTTCACATACATAATTTTACAAATTGGTTTTATCGTGTACAAATCGTGCATGGTTACAGAAACAAAAACAGCCGACAGAGCACCCCAAGCACCCTGTCGGCTGTCCGTTTAACAAGCGTCCGGATTTCAACCGGAGCTACGGCTATCACCGTGTACTCACCCTATACTACTACTTGTTATAATAGCAAGAGGACGGATTTCAACCGTCATAGGTGTACTGAAATCAGCTCTGTTATCTTATCGTTGAAATAAGCCTTTTCGCCTTTCGCTCTAAGCGATAGTTTCAGCCCTGCCTGTTTTCACTCTTAAACTACTTCTTGCCATTTATATTATACCATGTATTTCTTACCCTGTCAATCATTTTTTGTTCTTTATCTGATACATTATGATCCCCCTTTTCGTTATGAATATAACCCTTGTGCGTGTGCGGCAGAGTTTTTTCTCCATTTATAATATGAGCGCTTCCACTTACATCAATCTGCTTAAATCGCTTGTTATGCTTGTCATAATAGGTTATAGATTTCAAGTTATTCTGCTCGTTTATTGTTACATACACTCTGCCTTTGGTCATAGTTTCCATCGGAGTTTTTGCAGATGCACTGTCATTATATCTGACAAACTTAATATTTCCCGACTGATACAGCGTGCTGTACTCCGTTCCATACACCTTGCCTTTATCGCTTATCCCGCTCGATGAACCGCGTCCGCCCATTGTATCACCTTACAACCTTTTTGTCAAATTTATTTTGAAACGCGTCTATATGTATAATGTTGCCCTCGCACTCATTCGGCACGCTGCCGTAAAACACTACCGCTGAGGGCTTCAAACGCTTCATCATCTCGTTGTAGCCGCGCAGGAACGCTGCTTTCGCTTCCCTGCTGCGCTGAGTGCCTACCGATGATACAGCTACAGTGCCGCCGATGGGTTCGCCGTCGAAACACCACTCGAAGCTCTTCTCGCCGCTCCAGCATATCGTGGGCACTACCTCTATGCCGTTCAGCTCCCAGTATGCCGCGCACCAGTGCTTGCGGTAATGGTTGTATATCTGCATGGCTTCGGGTATGTCCGAGTAAAGCGAGAAATCGGGCGCGAACACTACCTTGTACTTGCTCAGAAGCGCGAGATAGTCCGTCGGGTGGTTCCACACGCGCGCGAACTGGTAATCATCTATGAAGAAGTGCACGCCCTTTTCCTCTTTCCCGCTCGCAGTCCGTGCATAATTGAAGCTCACAAGCTCGGGAAATTCGGTTCGCGATGTGCCGTTCAGCACGGGTATGCCGTACCTGCCCGTGCCTGTGAAAAATCCGTGCTGTAAATTTTCGTAACGCTGCTTATGTTCGTACATCTCACTTCACCTTCCCCGCCAACTTCTTCATCAGCTTTTTACCCGCGACCCCGTTCTGCTTGTACCCAAGCTTGCCTAGCACCGCGTTGGTCGCTTTCTCCGTACCGCCGCCAAAGCCGCCGTCATCTGCAAGGCTCTCAGCCACGCCCAGCGCCGCGCAGGCGAGCCGCAGAAGCTGTTTGTACGCATACACTCCTACGCCCTTGTCGCCGCGCTTGAAGCCCTCTGTATCGAGCGTTTTCAAGGCTTTCGGAGCGGTGAAGCCGTTTAATCCCGCCGACTTTATCTTCGCGGGGTAGTCCACATAGCAGTAGTTGCAGTCCACCGCCGTGCTGATACCCGCGACCGCGCCGCCGTCCGTGTACTGCCACATTCCGACCTCGCCCGACCAATTGAGCCTGCCGCCGTACTCCGCGAGCCAGAGGGCGTAACGCTTAGCGACCTCTGCCGTCAGCATAGTCTGCGCTGGGCTGCGGCTCATGTAAATTCCCGCGAAGTAGCCCGCCTTTTCGAGCTCCTCGCAGAACGCCCTGCACATCGCAGACACGCCTGTCTTGCCGACTAGCGACTTGCCCTCGACATCGAAATATATCGGGTACTCGAACTGTTTGCCCTTTATCGCAGCAAGGCAGCACTTCGCCTCCTGCCGCGCCTCGTCGGCGGTGGTCGCATAGCTGAACCAGTACCCGCCGCAGGGTATTCCGTGCTTTTTGCACTCCGAATAGTTGCGAGCGAAAGTCTTGTCTATCTGCCCCGCGTACCACCCGTAGCCTATCTGCATTATCACAAAATCGACTGCGCCGCGCACCTTCGCGAAGTCGGGCGCGCCCTGGCAGTATGATATGTCAATGCCTTTTTTCATCGTTGTTATCCTCCTTTAAAACGTCGATAGCCTTAGTTATCACAGCGGGGATAGGCACGCCCATCAGCCCCGCATTTTCGATGATTGACAGTGTTTCGTTGGCGATAAACGCCACGCACACCGCGTCCTTGATGTACGCCGTACCGAGCGTGAGGTCAAGGCGGCACGCGACCAGCAGTATCAGCAGTATCATGCCCTTGCGGCACAGCCCCTTGAACCCTGCGCGGCTCTCGAGCGCCCCGCTCTCCGACTTGCCCGAGCGCTTAAAAACGCCCGCCACGATAAGCCCCGTGAGGTAGTCGATCGCGATGAAGATGATAAGTGTCGTCATAGCGCTAGTCCAGCCGCCGAACAGCGCCGCGACCGCTCCGCCGAGCGTTCCGACAGCGGCAAGCACCGCCGCTTTTATGTTTGTCATATTGTTCCTCCTATTCCTTCAAAGCAAACACGCCGTTGTAAACGTATTTCGTGCCGTCAACATCTATCGTTATGCCCGACTGCCCGATAAACTGCGTAAACGGTACAAAAAATAGGTTGTCGCTGTATGTGCCTGCGTCAGTCACGGCGGGGACTAGGGCGGTACGCCCTGCTGACCGTACACCGACATCTTTTAGTTGATTTGCAGTAAATCCTGTGCCATTGCTGCCACCCATGCCCTTAAAAGCACTGTCATTTGCAAAGTCACCTATCGTAGCGCCGTAGGTGCTGTTGCCCGTAGAGTGATAACCTGCAAAAATAACACCGCCGTCAGTGTTTTTAGTGATAAAGATATTGTCTATGTTATTGACGTACAGCAGTATACCGCAGCTGGTCTTGACGGCACGAGTAAAGCGATGATCTGTTCCCCACTTTGTGAATCGGTAATCGTTCATACCGTTTTTTAGCGTTGCAAAAAAGATATAATTGTTCGTGTTGGTGTCAATTGTCAGTGCTGTCACACCGCCTATTTTACATTGTATTGCTGTGCTCCCCGCTGGTGTAGATATTTGGCTGAAATAATCCGTTGCGTTAGTGTTGAGCCACGCTCTTACTTCATTTCTGTTACTGTCCGCCGTTGTACCTGTGAAATATGTTGTTTCTATTGCCATTACTGTTCCTCCTCAATTTTTGTTGCATCGCCTACTGTACCCACTACCCCCTCCGCCACCGCCGAGGCTAGGGCGGGAGCGCTCCCGCCGCCGCTTCTCTGCGAAAGCTCGGCATACGCCGCGTCTATCTTCTCAAAATTCGCGTTCAGATACGCCTCGTCGAACAAGTCATCGTCGCCGACAAGCGCGAGCGTTAAATTCTCAGTGTACTCCATATGCCCCTCCTATCGCCCGATAACGAGCCAGTCAACGTGGTATGTGCCCGTCGGCAGGTAGCCCTCCTGCGCGCCGCCGCTCTGCTTGTACCGCCCGTTGGTGACATAGCAGCGGTAGCCCGTGCCTGCGAGGTACTCCAAAAAGCAGCAGACGTTCATCGCCGCTACCTGCCCCGTACTGTACACATAGCTCACCGTCGCCAGCACCCGCGTGTTCGCCGTCGCGTTCGGGATATTCAGCGTTACGCGCTGGCTCGCGACCGTTGCGCCTTTCTTGATGGTGAAGCTCTCTCGCCCGTGTTCAAATCCTCTTGCGGACAACGTATCGAAAAAGCTGTCTATCTGCTCGCCCGAATAGCGCAGTTTGTACTTCGCCGCGTTCTCTAGGGCCGTCACACGTTCTTCGATCGTCAAATTTTCTGCCATAAAATCACTCCTTGTGAATTAAATCAACTGTTCTTCATCGTTAAGTCCGGCGGCGGTTATATCCGCGCTCAGCCCGCCGTCATACGAAAACGCCAGCCCCGTGACGGGTATCGCCGCGCCCGAATAGGTCACAACGTCGCCGACGTCGAGCCGCGGGTCGCCGAGCCTGTGCCGAAACTGCGCCGTGTACCATGTGTAATTCTTCACGCGCGAAAAAAGGCTGTCGAGCAGACTGCGGTTCATGTACGGGCACGCGAGCTGCAAAATTCGCCCCTTGCTCTCGTCCGTTTCGCCCGCCGTCATGCGCGTATCGTCGTCGATATTGCAGACCACGCCGACTATCACGTTCGGCGTTTCCGAAAGGGTCGGCTCGTCCGCTTCGCTTGCGGTGATCTCGCGCGCCGACGTATACCAGCGCGTGCGGTAGACCCCCTCGCGGTCTATGAACCCGAAATGCCCCCGCGCCGCCGATATGTACCCGAGCATCTGACGGCAGGTAGTGCCCGCCGCGATAGTCGAGATCTCGAAGTCGAAACTTGCCGCGACTAGCTGTGCGCCGTCCGCCGCGAGCAGGTCAGCACCTCCGCTTTCTTGCAGATCGCCCGACACCGCGCCGCCCATGCACTGTATGCCTAACTGTCTGCAAACGTCCTGTTCAACGGCTTCGGCACTTGCGGGCAACTGCAATCCGCACTTGTACTCGCGGTCGGCGAAGTAGAGCATATCGTACAGCGAAAGCTCGCGCCCCGTGCCGTTGCGGGGGGCTTTGGTGCAGATGAAAACGCCCATCGGGATAGGCTCGCCGAGCACCTCGCCCAGCCGCCGTATCTGCCGCGGGGTGAGCGTTTTTACGCGCCCGAACTTGTATCGCGCGAGCCTGCCCCACGTCATTTTGCCGCCCTCGATGTCCGCGATGTAGAGCGAAAGCCGAAACATATGCCCGACGTACCCGCCCGCGCTGTCGGCGATGTTTACCGTCCAACTTTGCGAGCAGACCGCGCCGAGTTCGATATCGTCGCTTAAAGAGGTCGATTCGCGGTCTGAATTTGCCGAGAATATCGCTTCGGCGGTCAGGGTGCGGGCGGCGGTGAGGTCTTCGAGAATTATCCCGTAAAGCGGCGAGCTGCTCAGTATCGCCGCCTGCAATCCTGCGCTTACTTGGTACATTTTCCACCTCCTACTGTTCCACAAGGCTGACCGTGCACTTTTTGTAGTAAATCCCGCTGTCGGTGCGCACTATGCCGCTTGGCACGAACTCGCCGGCATATGCCGTTATCGCGATGTACCCGCAGCGGTGGTAAAACTCGACCTCGAAAAAGCTTCCGCCACCCTCTATAAGCTTCCGCCTCGGGTATGTTCGTCCAGCTCAGCGGCAGCTTCCACTTGCGGTGCTTTATCGCGCCGACCGAGCAGCCCGAAGCCGTGCGCCCCGAGCCTGCCGTCCATTCTGGATAGTGCACCGGCGACCAGCTATCGGGGTCGGGGTCTCTCACCCACACGCCGCGTATTTTCAGCAGTTTTCCGTTCATTCAAATGCCCCCTTGCCGTTTCTGCGTCGGTACGCGGCGTTCATAGCGACTATGCAGTCGAAAAGCGTTTTCTTATCTACCTGCCCCGTTACCGTAAGCTCCATGCCGCGCAGAAGCTCCAGTATCTCGCGCAGCAGCTCTACCGCTTCCGCCATTTTGCCGCCGTCTATCAGCCCTTGCAGCTTGCTCAGCGGCGATATTACCTCGGGGTCGGCTTTAGCGTTGCGGTTATCGCCGACCATCGCGAGCGTGGGCGCAGTAGCAAGACCGCCCTGCGCAAGCTTCGGTATCTCGGGTATGTCAAAGCCTATCTTATCAAAACCCACGATGTCCGCTACGGCGGAGGGCAGGTCGATACTTATGGAATTTATGCCCGAGATCACCTTGTTCGCAAGGTCTATCAGCCAGTTCAGCGGCTCTTTGAGCGCATCTTTCAGGCTGCCGAATATCTCTACTATCTTATCCTTTATTGCCCCGAAATGCTCTTTTACCGAGCTTAGTGAGAACGCCGATTTAATCATCGTGAGCGCGGCTGCGAACTTGGTCTTGAACCAGCTCGGTACGCTCACGAAAACTTCCTTTATCTTTTTGAGCAGCGTTTTGAATTTGCTGATAACACCGCTTATCTTCGAGGTAATGCCGCGCAGCAGACCCGCCATTATCAAGCCGCCCTGCTCGTCCATCACCTTAGAGGGCGAGTGTATGCCGAAACATTTCTTGAAGCCGCGCATAAAAGGCTCGAAGATGTGCTCCTTTATCCAGCCGCCGATGTCCTTGAAAGTTTCTACGATACCGTTGAAAAAACCGTCCTTGAAGTTGTCGGCAATGCCGCCGCCCAGCTCCTTGATCACAGTGACCACCACGTTTACGCCCGCGCCAAGCGCAGAGCCTAAAAACTCAAAAGCCTTGCTCGCTATACCGCCCCAGTCGATGTTCTTCAGGAAGTCGGCTATCGAAGTGCCTACCTTCGACCAGTCTACCGTCTGCAAGAAGCTTATAGCCGTTTGCAGTACGCCCTTTATCGACTCGCCCAGCGTTTGCCCCGCTTTGGCGAAGTCGGTGTTTGCGAACCACGCGTTCACGCCGTCGCCCAGACCGCTTCCCAGCCCCGCAAAGTCAAACGTTGTGACGAATGCGTAAGCAGTAGTGATAACGGCGTTGAGCTTATCTGAAAGCGTTTTGCCGATGAGCATGAAGTCGGTAGTCTGCATCGCGCCGTTGAGCAGGTCTGCCGCAGCCGTGCCGAAAGCGGCAAAGTCAAAGGTGGTGAGGAAAATATCCAGCGCGCCGAAAGCGGTGTTCACGCCCTCGCCCACGCTGTTTCCGAGCTTCTTCCAGTCCACACCGCTGACAAGACCGTTCAGCAGCTTAGCGGTATTTTTCACAGCTTTATTAAGCTTTTTGCGTATCTTCGTCCACGGTATCTTTTCTACCATGGAGTTTACCGCCGCGCCAAGTTGCTTGCCTGCGCCCTGCCAGTCGCCCGCTTTTATCGCGGCTTTCATCTTCTCCGCCCAGTCGGGCAGTTCAGCGCCCTCGCCGTTTATCGCGCTCCAGTCGATACCGCTTTCGCCGCTCTCATCGCTTTCAGACTGCGTGTCCTGCGCGACGTTCATTTCATCGAAGCTTGCGAGGTAAGCCGAATTTTTCTTAGCCTCCTTGCCTACCTCTTTGACCTTTTTCGCCGCTTCCATCGACTTCTTGTATGTGCTGCCGAATATCTCGGCCGTAAAGGTCGCCAGCGCCTTTGAAGCCGCCGCAAGCCCCGCCATCATCGAATTTATCGCGGGCATTACCGCCTGCATTATCGGCTGAAAGGCTATCGAAAGGTTCGCTTTTATCTCGTTTAGCGACTTCGAGAACTGCTCGTTGCCCATGCAGGCTTCCTGCATAGCCGACTTCATGCCGCGGAATGCCGCATACAGCCCCGCCATGAGCAGTGCTGATTTAGCGGCGCCGCGGATAGATTGGCCGAGCTTTTGGACGGGGGAGCTTACGCCGTTCGCCGACCTTTTGAGCCCCGAAAATTTAGCCTTTATGCCGTCCAGAGCCTTGCCGCCCGCACTGCGCAGTTTGGAAAATCCGCCGCGTAAGGTATTTAGCGCGCCGCCAAAGACCTTTTTCACACCGCCCGCAGCCTTGCTGAAAGCGGCTTTCATTTTGCCTGCGGACTTCTCGCCGCTTTGTGCGCTTTCGGCAGCCGTTTCGCCCGCGCTTTCCTCAGCGCTTTCTATCTTGCTTTGAGTGCTCTCGGCAGAAGTTTGCAAAGAGATAAGCTGCTTTTCGGCGGCGTTTATCTGCTCTACCAGCTTTGCGGCTTCCTTGTCGGTCTGCGCACTGCCGAGCGCCGCGTTGAGCTCCTGCCACTTCGCCTGAACAAGGCTTATCTTCTCTTTGGTATTTTCAAGCTGCTGTTCAAGCCGCTCTACGGGGTCGGCAGGAACTTCATAATTGCCGATGGCTTTCAGCAGCTCTTTAAGCTCCTGCGCCTGCTTTTTCGCAGCCTCTATGCCTTTTGCCGCCGATATATCCGCTTCTGTCTTTACCCCCATCTCAGTAGCCGTAGCGCTCTTGCCCGTCAGCTCTACTACCTTCTGCTGCGGCTTTGCCGAGGGCTGCGGTACTTTCACCTTTGCAGCTTCCCGCGCAAGCTCTTCTATGTCGTTCTTGACGCTATCCACAGCGCCCGACATACCCTCTTCCATCTTCTTCGCGGCGGACTCTGCGGCTTTCTCCATGCCCTTCTGCACGCTCTCAGCCGCCTGCTCGGCTGCCTGTTCCATCGGCTTCGAGAGCATTTTAGATATGCTGTTTTTTAGTTCCTCGAGCTGCGCCGCCACCTTGTCCCTTATCTCCAAATCTAGGGTAAGCTTGCCTACGCTCGTGCCGTCTGCCATTTACACACCTCCTCCAAACATATTTTCAAACATTCTCTCAAACATCGCCGCGTACTGCTCGGGATTTACCTCGGCTTTTACCTTGTTCGCGCGGAACTCGCGCCAGCGGCGGCGCACGCCCTGTTCGTACTCGCCCATGCGCTCTATCGCTTCCCTGTCGGTCTCGGCGCGTATCTGCACTATGCGCCCCAGCGGCGTGTCCTCCATAAGCCCCGCAACGAGCCTGTACCAATCGGGATAATGCAGGTCTTCCTGCTCGCTGGGCAATATGTGGTACTGCTTCGCTATCGACTGCACTATCAGCTCGCGGTCAAATTCAAGGTCGTAGCAGGGGTCACTCGGTGGGCTGAAATCGCTGCTCCGCCTGTTCTTCCTCCTGCGGGTCTTCGCCCATAACGGCGCTCAGCACGGTGTTGAAAAGCTCCTGATACGCCGTCCACGAAAGCTCCAGCTTATCTATCTCGTTAAAGGCTTTCGGCGTGAGGGCGAGTTTCAGCACCTCGTCCATCTTATCTATATCGGCTTCGCTGCCGCCGTCCGCCTTGCCGCATATCGCGATTATCTTACGCACGGTCTTGGCGCGGTCGTCTACGGAGTAGACCTTTTCGCCTATGCGTATCTCCGGGCTGCCTACAAGAAGTTTCTTATCGAGCGTGTATAATTTTGCCATAATTTTTCCTCCGTTTCACGGCAAAGATAAAGCGCCCGCCGTGATACAGCGGAGCGCCTTTGCCTATGTGTTGTAATGCTGTAATGTTTACGCTGCTGCGGGCGTGAATGTCGGCTTGCCGTCGCTCATGAAGTCGAAAGCCAGCGGGGCTACGCCGGTAGAATCGCCGCCGCCCCATTCGGTAACGTTCACTACGCCCTTTATCACGAGCTTAGCGCCGCTCGGGAAAGTCCATATAAGGGTGGTGGTGGCGTCCTCGCCCGTTTTCATAGCCAGCCCCTCTATGTAGTCGTTGCCCGCGTCGCCGACGTTGCGCTTGCCCGAAATGCTTATCGTTATCGACTTGCCCGTTATGAGCCTGCGCGTCCAGCCCTCGGCTTCAAAAGGCTTCCATTCCTCTACGTTGCCGTCGATGGATACCGAAAAGCTCTCCATATCGGCAATGCCGACGAGGTTATCCGCAGTAGAGCCGTCGCCGCCCGTTTTGTCTATCTTGAACTGATTTTCATACACGGGGTATACCCCTGTTTTTCCTGCCATAGTTATTCATTCCTTTCGTAATATATAGTCGCTTCCACGGCGTATTCGCATATGCCGCGTTCGTCGCGCCCCAAGTTTATCGGCTCGGCGGGGTTTATGTACGCCACCGTAAAGCCGGCTGTACGCCGTCTGCGCACCGCCGCAAAGGCTTCGTACACCTCTTCCGCGCGGGCTTCGGCAGCCGAGGGCGCGTCGGTGTGGTGAACTATCACGGTCACCCGCTTTTCAAGCGTTTTCGTGTACTCCTCGCCGCCTATGCAGAGCCGCCGCGTACCGCCTTTCAGCTCAAAAACGCCCATGCAGCTCTCGGTGCTGCCGTCAAGATTGCCCGCGTACACCTGTTGTGTATCGAGCAGCTCCGCCAGCATATCCCGCACGTTCAGCAGGGTCATTCTCTTCATATCTTGCTCAGCCTTTCCTTGTACGCGCGCATGAAGTTATCGCGCACGAAGTCTTTTTTCGCGCCGCTGATATACGGCTCCAGCCAGTGGTCGCGCCGCCCGCCGCGAAATTTCAGCTTTTCTATCGGCTGTTTCACTTTCAGCACCGCGCCCTTGCGAAATCTGTACCCGACTATGCTGCCGCTTTTGTCGCGCACAAGCGCAGGCCCTTTGCCCGTTTCAGCGTCCACCATCTTGTTGCCGAAGTAAAGGTAGCGCGAGTAGACCATATCGTGGTCTATGTAGACGTGAGTGCTCTCGGGCGTTTTCATCATGCCGACGTACATTCCCTGCTGCAATGCGCCCTGCCCCAGCGGGACGGTGTTCTGCGAATCCGTTATCACCTGCTGTAGGGCTTCTTTCGCGGCAAGCTCCGCAGCTTCTTCCAGCGCCTTTATCGCGGCGGGGTAAAGCTCCAGCGTTACGCTCATCATATCAGCTCCAATCTTGTGTAATTCACGCTGCCGTCGGGGTCGGTCGCTTTTTCAGAGCCGTATATCGTGTACTTTCTGCCGCCTATCTCGGCGTACCCCTCTATCAGCGGTCGGTCGGGGGCGATGTCGCCGTTAAAGAGCGCTTCGCCCGAAAGGGTTATCAGCTGCTTCTCGGCGCTGAGCTTCTGCCGCGACTTCTGCGTGTGGAAGCACTTGCCCTCAAATATCACCGTCTGCCGCCGCGAGCCGTCGGGGAGAAGCCCATCGGTCTGCGTGATACGGCAAGGGGTAACGCACACGCGCGGCGGCACAAGCTTAGGAAATTTCATTCACACCCCCGCCTTTCGGCAGCAAAGCCCCGTCTGCAAGAGCAAGCCGTACACCTGCGCGGTGGTGGTCGCCCCGCCCACGACGACTATCTTAGACCTATCGAACGACATCGAAACGCCGCTTATGCTGTAAGCGCTCAGAGGGCTTTCCAGCAGCTCGGAATTGTCATAGATGAATTTCACCTGCAATGCCGCCGAACGCTTTATACGCTCTCTCTGAAAGTCGGTAAGGCGCTCAAAGCCCATCGCCGTGATACGGTTGAAAGTAAGCGTATCTATATCGCTCTCAGCCCGCCGCTCCAGCGCCGCGAAATGCTCTTCGTCAACGCCGCTTTCGGGGCAAAGGGCTGTGAACTCTGCGTATGTGAGATACAAATGCGCTCACCCCTTACTCGCTGTATTCCGCAGTGTCGGTATCGACGTAAATGCTGTCTATCTTGCCGTCCTTGCCGTTCGGGAAAGTGAACACGTCGGAAAACGCGCGGTTCTGATAGAGGTAGCCGTCGCCCTCGGTGTGCGTGCCGGGAGCAAAGTTGTAAATGCTCGCGATCTTCGGCACTATCTTAGTAGTTTCGGGCGTTGCGATGAGCACGTTTATCTTGTGCGAACCCGCCGCCTTTTCGTAGTAAGTATCGAGTGCCGACTTGCTTGGCGTGCCGGACACCTTGGTGTAAGAGCCGCCCGACTCGGTGTAGTAATCCTTGCCGCTCACTATATCGGTATCAGCGGTCTTTACATAGCTTGCCGCGCAAGGCTCAAAGCCGCCGTCCTCTGGGTCGAAATCGAAGCGGTCGTAGAAGCGCTCGTCGTCGATGACTTCCATTATAGGCACGCCGTCGATGTCGGTAACGCGCGTTCTCAGCCCAAGTCCGCCCTCTGCTATCTCGGTCATGGAAATGGTGCGGGTGAACTTATCCGACTTTTCCAGCAAGTCCATAACAGCGCTCGTAACGTACATGATGAGCGAGCCGTTAGCTTTGTATCTGCGCAGCTTGCCCGCCGCGAGGAAGCCTTTCAGCTTATCGAAAACGTTCGACTTTGTGTACGAGTCTGCGGCAGTCTCAGAGTGGTAGCCCTCGAGCGCCTGTGCCTTTGCCGCCACGCGTGAGAAGAAGAGCGCGTCGGTCTCGGGGGCAGCCTGCGTGCGCTCGAAAGTTTCAGAGATATTCTTGATAGAGGCGGTAGCGTTTGTTTCGTCAACGTCCGCTTTGTCGATGAGAAACTGCACGTCGCGGTCGTGGGTAAGGGTGAAAGGCGTATCGGTCTGAACGTACTTGCCCGTGTTCCAGCCGCCGTTGCGGTTGTGCGACTTGTAACCCGAAGTAGACATCTGCGTGAAGTGGAAGGTCTTAGCGTCGAGCCAGCGCACGTTCTGTGTTATGAACGGGCTGGAGAGCGTTTCCTGTATCCTGATCTCCACAAGTTCGGGGTTCCATACCTCTGCGTAATTAAGATTCGGCATATTTCATTCCTCCATTATTTGAATTTGTTCCAGCGTTTCTGCGCTGTCTGCTTGTTCTGCGGCTTCTTTTCCTCAGCTTCGGAAGCGCCCGCGCCGACCTTGAAGCCGCCCGCGGCGCCTTCCTTGACCTTCATATCGGGGTACTTCTTCACAACGGCTGAGAGCGCGGCGCTTATGTCCTTAGCGCTGCCGTTTCTGACGTAGCTTTCGGCGAGCGCCACTGCGTCCTCCATAGCTTCGGCGCTCACGCCCAGCTGCATGGCGGCTATCTGCGTTTTCAGCCGCAGTATCTCCTCGTCCTTTTCGTCGGGCTTATCCCCTGCGGGTGCGGGCTGCTCGGGCTTATCGGCAGGCTCGTCAGTGCCCTCACCGTTCTCATCAGCCTGACTATCGTCCGACGCAGGCTGTTCCTTATCGGCTGAGTTCTCGTCAGCCTTGTCCGCAGGCTTTTCATCAGCCTTTGGCTCTTCCTTTTTCTCCTCGGCGGGCGGAGCTTTCTTCTCCTGCTCCTCTTCGGGAGTTTTCTTCTTTTCGTCCATGTTTTTACCTCGCTTTCTTGAATTTTTGTATGAAAAAAGCACCTCGCATAAAAGCGGGGCGCTTAGTTCCGATATTCGGGTATAAAAATACCGCCTGACCTTAGTCAAGCGGTATCAATCTTCGTCTTGGTCTTCGCAAACAAGTGGTACATCATCCCAGCTTGTAAGTTTTTTATTTTCTTCTTCTGCGGAAACGCACGCTTTTTCTCGTTCTTCGGGAGAAAGTCCACTGTCAACATAATGCCCATGCTTAAAAGCCATTATCTTTCACTCCATTCTATTCCATAGTCACGCTGATATTGCTTTAACGTTTCAAGTATAGCCTCATATTCATTATACCCCTTTGAGCGGTTTTTGTCAACTACACTATCAAAAGAATTTGCTAAAAACGGCTTGTTTCCAGCTTTGTATGTAAATACACGTCCGTTATGAGTAACAACGACCCCCAGCCTATATTTTCTGCCGGCATTCGATACCAGATCACTGCCTGTCGGCGGATTATTTGTTGGGTGATTATGTATAGATATTAAACTGTACGGCGGATTATCTGCTAATGCCTTATTCAAGCTGCTATTATACTCAACGCCGTTTTCAGATACAGATTTTGACTGCCGCCCTTCTATATTTCCTGTTTCAGCATTTATCAGAGTTAGATCTTCACCGTATGTACCATTTCTATGAGTAAGCTGTGCAACAGCCTGTGAATGAAGCTGTTTATCAACTTTCGGATCGCCTGTTATCCCGTCAAATTTCTTCTTATATTCGTCGGAATTTATGTATTTAAGATCAACTGCATTTTCACTTGTAGCAGAGGCTATCTTACCAGACACGCCCTTTTCAGTTGGTATCTCAACCCCCTCAGTATACGCCTTTTCCCTCTCAAACTCCCGCCTAAGCACATCTCTGTTGGCGTTTACGAAGTCGCCAAGCTCGCGCTCGGCGGCGTTCAGTTTGCGGCGGTACTCCTTTGCGGCGGCGGGGTCAAGCGTGCCTGCTTCCAGCCTTTTGAGCCTGCGTATGTTTCGCTCCATCGCCCGCTGTTTCTGCTCCAGCTCGCGCTCGCGCTTTATCTGCTCGGCGGGTATCGGCTCGGGCAGCTGTGTTACGCCGTGTATGTACTGCCCCATGGTGTGGCGGCAGTTCGGGTGGAAAAGCCCGCCGCTTATCGCGTGCGAGAGCAGCGTGAACCATTCGCCGCAGTAGTTCGACTTTCCCCGCACGCCGTCGCTCTCGCCCTGCCACACGGTGAATACGTCGTCGATGTACACCCGCCCCTGCCAAGGCTCGCAGGTCTTTGAGCAAGCGCCGTACTGCGAGATGAGTACGGTATCATACCCCAGCTCGGCAAAGCGCTTTGCCCTGCCTTGCAGAGCCGCACGCGCCGATGTCGTCCGCAGCGCCATACGCACATAGTCGGCTATGTTCACCCGCCGCCCGTCGCGGTAAACTATGCACTTTATCCCCTGCTCGAGGAAGTCGCGCACCGCTTCGTCTATCGCCTTTTCAAGCGGCATTTCGCCCACCGCCTGCGCCAACTGTACACGGTTGAGCGTTTGCCTGTAAACGTCGTCCATCGTGCGCAGGGCGGCTGTTTCCGCGCGCTGTTCGATCTCGGTGATGTCCTGCATAAGGCTTTCCATCTTCGCTTCGTTCACGCCGAAAAAATGCACGCTGCCGCTGCTGCTGACGGGCGGTGCTTCGCTTATCTGCTGCTGCGTCTGCGCCGTTTCCTGCTCTGCCAGCCGCTCGCCCTCGGCGAATTGCTCTTGCATAAGCTCGCGGGTCTGCGTGTCTATTAGGTCGGTGTAATCGTCCATCACGGCGCGGTTCTCGCGGCGGAACTGCTCCAGAGCGTGCAGCTTCTCAGCCTGCCATGCGCTCCACTCAAAGCCCTCGCGGCTCTCTAACTGCTTGTGCTTTTTCAAACAGCGTTTCAGCGCGGCGCAGAGCCGCACCTCTATCTCCTCGAATATCTTCGCGATGTCCTTGAAACTAAGCAAGCTCATCACCTACCGAGGTCGGCGCGCCATCTGTCAGCCCCTTTTCGTGCATCAGCCGCTTGACCTCGCCCGCCTTCCATTCGTCGCTCTTAGAGCTGCCCCATAGCTCTTCCACCTGCGTCTGCACCGACATTACGCCGTATGTGCCCGCCTTGCCGACTGTTTCGACGCGGCTGCCGAAATCGGGCGCGCCGTATTCGCCGAAATCTGCCGCCGATTCATACTCTGCGGGCGCTCTGCCGCGCATATTGTCGTATGTTTTCAGCATGGCGCACACAAGCTCTGGCAGCGCCTTTTCAAGCGCCGTAGTTATAGTGTTTCGCGTGTTTCCCGTAACGTCTTTCTTCTCGCGCTGGGCTTCCGCGGAGGACATCTTGCCCACGTCAATGCCGAGCGTTGCGGGCGACACAAGCCCTTGCAGGCACATAAGCAGGCAGCTCATGTAACTCGCCGTGAAAGCCTCGTACTTGATGTCGGGCTGAACTACCTCTATCTTCGGCGAAACGCCCTCTTGCAGCGGCTGCATGGTGCTGATATAGCTGTTGCCGAACTGCTCGGGCGCTAGGGGTCTGCCGTTTTCGGGGTCGCGCGGGATAAGCGTTTCGGGTATGTACTGCTTCACGCGCCCTGCTCTGATAGCGTCCCACCACTGCGAGATCACCTCGTCCAGCGCGTCGAAGCAGTCTGATTTGCCGCCGTCGAAAATGCTCTTGCCCCTGCCGGGGTATTTCTTAGAGGCGTAGAACCTCAGCGGCACCGCCATTATGTACCCGCCTGCGAACTCGGCGCGCGGAGGTATGCCCGCAAGCTGCGGCACGCTTTCGAGCGGCACTTCTTTCTCGCCGCTGTAAAGACGGCTCTCGATGTACCCCTTGCCGTAGCGCTCCTCGAGGTGAAATCTCTTAGTGCCGACGGTGTGTTCGGAATGGAATATCACTTCGCGCAGCACCCCGCGCGAGCAGCAGTATTCGACTTTATCCGCGCCGACGAACTCTACTATCGGCGTATCTGAAACGGCGGGGTCTACCGAGATCTTGAAAGCGCCGTCGCCGTCAACTAAAACAGCCGCAACAGCCTGCCCCGTAAGCTCGGTAAAATCGGTGTGCTCGCAGATATGCGCGAAGTCTGCCGCCGCCCTTTCGCCCGCTACCGTGATGTCGTCCATATCCGCCTTGACGATATACGCCAGCGTATCGGCTATCACGGCGGGCAAGCCACTGTGTATCTTGCGTATCTTCTCGCGCTCGGGCACGCTGCCCCAAAAGCACGCCGTGCTGAGGTCGAGCTGTCCGAAAAACTGCGAAAGCTCGTAAGCGTCGCCGCGGTACCATATCTGCGCGCGGGCGACCTCTGTATAAAATCCCGTTTTCTCAGCTATACATATGCTGTACTCGGGCGCGGGCTGTATATCCAGCCATGTTCGCAGCATTTTCTTCACCCTGCTTCCCAATTCAAATTTCATTTTTCACACTCCCGATAAGTGATCTGTACGGCAGCCATGCGTATTGGCAGGAGTTTATAAGATGGTCATTGCCGTCTTCGGGGGCTGCCTTGTCCTCCTGCCAGCTGTATATATCCATCTCGGCGATGTACGCCCTGCAATGTTCCAAAATATAAAAATCACCTGCCGCCAGCCACGCTGACTGCAAGTGTATACGGTCGATTATCTTCGTCCGCTTGAACGCGGGGATAAAGCTGTAAATGCTGCCCGAGAGCCGTCCGAACTTTTGACATTCGAGTATAGTCGCTTGGTCGGCGCTGTCGATATACACATCTTTGGCAAAGCCCCACGCGCGGCGGTTTTTCTCGAGAAACGCCGTGAATATCTTCGGTATGTCAGAGGGCGTGAGGGGCGTTTTTCTGTCGCGGTTATTGTAGACCTCTTCGTCGAGCAGCAGGCATTTTCTGTCAGCCGTAATGCCGACGAACGTGAAAGCTATCGTATCGGGCGAGGTCTGCGAATAGGCTGTGTCAAGCCCTGCGGAGAAGCGTGTGAAGCGCATTTTCCGCGCCTGCCCCGCCGTCAAGATACTGCGCTTTTGCAGGTCGAAAACAAGCCCCGTTGCGCGCCCTCTCAGCCCGAGTATCTTGTTCTTATACAGCTTAGTGCCTTTCGGCGCGGCCGCCATTTTCCGCTGAACGTCCTCTTCGGTAAGCGAGAGGTTATCGCGAAAGGTGAAAAACCAATAGCGCCATGTCGGCACGGGGTCTTCGGTCAATTCGCGCTTTATCTCAGCGGGCACGTCCGCCGCGTATTTGCGGTACGGTCGCGAGCGGTTGACGAACTCTTTGTACACGGGCAGGCTGGGGTCGTCGGGATTGAGGGTCGCCATCAGATAATCATTACGGGTAGACATCTCGCGGACGAACTCAATATCGGCGGTGTTTATCTCGTCGATGTAAACGCAGCCGAACTGCGCGCCGAGAGCCATCTGCCACTTGTCCTTATTGTCGTAGCCGAGAATGTATATTATCTTGCCCTCGAACTTGATATGCGGCAGTTTGTAATCCTTATCGCCGTTGCCGAAGTAGCGCGCGCCCGCGTGCAGGTCGAGGATGCCGTTATCCTGCTGAATGATAGTTTCCTCAGCCTTGCCGGTAGTTTTCGCGGCAATGACGTGCAGCTTTTTACGGCTTGCGGACACCATTCGCATGAACTTCACGCCCGCGCCTACGGTAGTCTTGCCGCTTGCCGTGGTGCCCTCGAGGAAGTCCGCCGAAACGCCGTGCACGCTGCTTATGAAGTCGATATATTTTTGCGAGAGTGGGAAGCTATTCGTCAAGCCCCTCACCGCCTATCTGCGCGAAAACGTCGGCGAGCTTATCGGAAGTCTTGACCTCAGCTTGTATCTTCGCGACGTACTCGCCCGTCATTTTGTTGAGGGTATCAACGGCGCGGATACGGTCGGCGGGGTCGTTGCCGCCGTCCTTAGCGATGTCAGAGAGCAGAGCCTGCCGTTCCTTAGCGGTCATTATGCGCTCGTCCTGCGCCCTCTCGCTCAGCTCGCGGATATACGCAGCTACTCCAACATTCACCAACAGCTCATGCGCGCGGGCGTTAGCGTAATTCTCGCTGTACCCTGCCCGCAGCGCGCTCTGAACGGTGTTGCCGCACTGAGCGTAATATTCTGCAAATCTTTTCTGACGTTCGGTCATACGGCGCACCGTCCTTTCTTTTCGTGCACGCAAAAGACACCCCGCCCGAAAGCGGAGTGCCTTTACGCAAATTTATAGGAGGCTCGGAAGCAAATGGCGCGGCGCACAAGGTCATGCCCTCGGTCGCCGCACGGGACTTGCGCCCCGTAAATCACATGAAAGGAGATTCATCAAAAAAGAGCAAGTCAGTGCTGTCCTACTGTCCCCAGTTTAAATTATAACATAGGAAAAACGGACAAAACGGACAACTTTCTGCCGCCGGCAGCGCCTTTCGCCCTCGCTTCGTCCGTGCTTCGTATAGGAACCAGGTTTTGTTTATTGGAAATGTTTATCGCCTCCTTCAAATACGATATGCACCCAAAAAGCTTATAACTTTAAAGGTGCATATCATAATGGGTTTATTCTGATTTTTTTCTTTTTTGATTCAATTTAATCGGCTTTTTAACCGGCTTTTTTTCTACAAGTTTATTACTCAAACTTTCATTAAACTTCTCTGCTTTCTCTTCGTTAAGTTGTCCGTGTGCGTTGTAAATATCTTGGTTACTAAATAATAGTAAGATAAATATTCTATATACTCGCCATTGATTACCAATAAATATAATTAAAAAACAACTCCAAATATATAACCAAATATTCGGGACCTTTTCTCCTTGTAATAAAACCAGTAAACTAAGTGAATCAAGTATGATCATACTTATAATATTTAGATACAAAACAAATTTCATTTCTGACTTATTAACTTTTTCAAAAAAAAGTGTTATACTATTATTTTTCTCATTTTGATATTTAGATTTTAGATTGATTATCTGAACGATAAGCGTTCCAAAAAAACCGAACATTATTGATGAAAAGGTCAATGTTGATTTCATCACATCAGAAACCAAAGCCTTGTCAATATCAATATGCTTTAAATATATCAAAAGCAATGCCCATATTGCAAAGCAAACAACAAAGAATATCAAATTTTCTGTTACAATCTTAAATTCATTATGTTTATGACTTTCATCATTTTTATTCATCATCATTTTATAATAAAATCTCCACGCCGCTTCTTATATCTAGACAACATTTTTGCCCTTACGACAATACAGCTCAAACTGGTTCTTGATTCAACCTCAAAAATCTCAGAATCAACTAAAGTGTTATCAAACAAATCATATCTGTATGTTTCGTAATCATCCTTAATAGACACATTTGCACTAGAAACAAAATTACTATTACAAATTTGTCCTATATAAGCTTCCACTGTATCTTCGTTAAGTCTACTTTTGCTGCTTCCTCTTCCTAAACCTATCTGAAAAACTCCTGTATTTCCTCCAGCCATTTGTATCAATTTCAATATTTCACCAATACTGCCTCCATCATACTCAGATAAATTCTTAACATCATCAAAATGTATTTCTAGTTTTTTATAAACTTTGTTTTCAATAGATGAAAACTTTTTTGAATTTTTAAGTGGCTCTATAATTAAAAACTCACCAGGATTAAATATATTGTGGTCAAGTGCATACTGATTTATGTATTTTACAATTCTATCTGCACTAAGGCTCCCTCTGTTATTTTGAATCATAAGAATATGAGTGTCCGGATCGTATATTGTATTAACGTCAACCGCAATATATTCATCGTCATCTAATTCTAATGGCTCTGTTTCAGCATCTTCATATGCTAGCTCCGGCAAAAAAGATTCTGACATCTTTACAAATCGCATATGAATATACTTTTTTTCTAATAATTCCTCAGATTCTAATCTTGATGGGTATCCATTTATATTGATCGTTCTTTCTCTTAGACACAAGGGATGTATACTATCGATCCATTCCCTCAAGTCATACAGATCTCTTTTATTGCCATCAGAAAACTTAACACGGAAATACTGAAAATTGATTTTTTTATAACTTTTCATATGTGAACTCCCAATCCAAAAGTAATATTGTACCCATAATATCACATATTCTGCAATAAATCAACATAATCGGACATTTTTCATATATATGCACAAAACTGCGTGTCGAAATTTATATATTTTTCCTTAAACACAAATACCGCCCACAAAAAGCGGTATTTGCACAAAAGAGCTGCCTGAAAGTATCGGCAAACTGTATGGAGTCAGCCTTGTGATAGCAACACTTTTTGCTGACATATACGGCAAAAAGCCGTATTGAGGATATACACAAGGTGGATTGGGAGTACCTTGTGCAGTTTCCCCAGTTTAAATTATAACATAGGAAAAACGGACAAAACGGACAACTTTCGAGCTTTCAGCGATTTTTCGGTGAGTTTGCGATGTATCGGCACACGCGCTTGCGTACGCAGTCCTCTGACATTCCGCCGAGCAGTCGCGCTATCTGATGGTACTTCTTGCCCTGCACGAAACGCAGCTCGAACATCTCTCGGGTCTGCGGGTCGGGTATGGCGGATATGTATGCGCGGACGGCGGCTGTGCGGCGTTCTAAGACGGCTTTCTCGCGGTGGAGAGCCGTTACCTCGTCGCTCGGCGGCAAGCCGCTGAGGGTCACGCAATGCTTGCTGAATGGCGGGTCGGCGGCGGACTGGACACATACGCGCGTTTCCAATTCCGCGAGCTGTGCGCTTATTCGGTCGAGCCTGCGCTTGTCCGCGCGGTAATTTTGCAGGTCGGTCTTGGTCATTTGCCGTCACCGCCTATCAGCCGCAATTTGCCAACGTGCGAGCACCTGAATATGCAGTTGCCGCAGGGTATTCCGTACTCATCGCACACGAAGTAATACTTCTTCGGCAGGTAGAGATTGCAGTTGTTCTTGAACTGCTCCTCGCCCGTTTTGTGCAGAATACCCCTCAGCGTTTTGCCGAAGATCGTTAGCTCTATGGTCTTGCCGAGATACTTTTCAAGTTCTGAACGTTTCATTTTCCTTCACCGTCCATTCTAGCGCCGCAGTTAGGGCAATAGTTAGGTTTAGGCTGAAATGATTCCTTTAATTCATAAATCATTTCTTCTCCACATTCTGAACATTCTATACCTCTCAAATCAAAAGTTTTCCCTGCGTATTCGTAAGCTACGGTCATAAATATAGGCTTCCATTCTCCGTGCTTTACCTCCTGCGCATCTACGGTAGGTTCATCATCAATCAGTTTGCACAGGTTATAATAAAGTTCCTCTATGGTCATATCCCGATCAAATATGCTGTCTGTTTCCGAATCAATAGAACACTTTAATTTTTCTGCGTCAATATATCTTGCCATTATTCCTCGTCCTCCTCTTCATTCTCAAAATCTCCGTCAGTATCCGCCGCACATAACGCCCACATCACCGCAGCTATCGCCGAGATTGTCGTTGTTATCAGTATTGCTGGCAGCATCAGCTCACCCCCTCCAGCCCGCAGATGATGCGGTACAGCCTGCATTCTCCCGCTTTCGCGCACCCGCAGCCGTTCTTGTGGAACTCGCGGTGGAACACCCGCTCCAGCTCCGCTTGGTGCTGGTAAAGGCGGTGGGCATACGCCGCGTCGATGTACGCTTCCGCCGCTTTCGCTTTCTCGGCTCTCGCTTGCTCGCGGGTGATAACGCCCCGCCGATAGTCGCCGTACAGCGCACGCATTACCGCGAAGTACATCTGCTCGGGCTGGGTAAGGCCGTCGGGCATTTCGGGGCTTCGCGCGGCGGCGGTATTCAGCATATCCGCACGCTCTGTCATCTCCGCTTTCGTCAGCATTTCAGCCATTCTCCGCACCTCCCAGATACTCTGTCAGCGCCCTCACGGCTTCATCAAGCGAACGGCATACGCACACCTTGTGCCCCTGCGCCCTAAGCTCTGCCGCCCACCATTCCTGCTCGGCGCTCACCCGACCTTTCGGCGTTTTCATCTCGATGTACAGCGAATGATACCCGCCGCACGCTACCGGCAGGCATAGGTCGGGCACGCCCGACTTCACCCCCAGCAGCTTCATCATGCGCCCCTGCTGCGGCGTGCACTTGCGCTCGTTCGGCACATGGTACATCAGCTTCAAGCAAGGGTACGCGCGCCGCACCGCCGCCTGCTGTGTCCAGCGCAGCACCGCCATCTGTATTCTCGCTTCTTCCTGCATATCTCACCCTCCCATTATCCTGTTTAATATCTGGCTTGCTTCAAACTTCGTCAGACTGTCGATGTCTATGTCAGATTTCGCGAGCGCCCTCTTGCCGCGCCGCTTTATCATCTCTTTCTGCTTCTCGGTGGCGGGGGATTTTCCCCAGCGCTTGCAGGCGGTCAAGTCCCATATGTACCGCTGGTCGCGCTCGTGCTGGCAGAGCAGCATATACGCTTCGTCAAGCGCCTGCTGCATGGGTACTCGCCTGCCGCCGTACTCCACACACCCCAGCTCGTCGGGGGCGGGTATGCGCAGGCTCTTGCCTTGTTTCAGCGAACATTTCAGCTCGCCCGTCGGCAGGCGGAACCAGTTGACATTGTGCGTCTGATACTTCTGCTCGCGCGCCCAGAGGTCTACTATCTTGACGTTCTTTATCCAGCTTTCGGGCGTGTCTGAGAGCGCCTCCGCCTTTGCGGGCAGGTCGAAGAGCATACCCTCCAGCTTGTCCTGCGCGCGCTTCGGCAGGTCTGATATGTCGATACCAAGCAGGCTCGGCGCGGTCATAAGGCTCGCCTTTCCGGTAACGCCCACGCAGTCGATGAGCGTCAGCATATCCTTTTCGGGGTGCAGCCGCAGACCCCTGCCCACCATCTGCGTGTACAAGCTGTCTGAGCGGGTCGGGCGGGCTATTATCACCGTTTCAACGAGCGGTATGTCAGTGCCCTCGGTGAACACCATGCAGTTGACCAAGCAGGGTATCTCGCGCGCAGTGAAGCGGCGTATGATGTCCGCCCTGTCCTTAGTCGCACCCGTTACTACCTCCGCGCCTTCAATGCGCCGCGCTATCTCGCGGCACTGCTCGACCGATACGGCGAATATCAGCGTAGCGCCCTTAGCGTGCTCGCGGTAAGCCTGCGCTATGGCGTCCGCCGTGCCGTCCATAGCCTTTTCCAGCTCACCGGGAGCGTAGTCGCCCATGCGCGTGCGCACCGCCGAAAGGTCGTAGCCTATGTCCACCCGCTTGCAGCAGATGTCGCAGAGGTAGCCGTGGCGTATGCCCCACCGCAAGTCGCGCTGAAATATTATCTCGTCGAAAACGTCTGAGAGCCTTGCGCTGTCGGCGCGGTTGGGCGTTGCCGTGAAGCCGAGAAGCAGGCGCGGACGAAAGTGCCCTATGACCCGCTTGTAACTGGCTGCGGCGGCGTGGTGCGCCTCGTCAACTATGATGATGTCGAAATCATCGGGCGAAAAATCATCCAGCCTGTGCGCCATGCTCTGCACGCTCGCCGACACCACCTCTTCGCCGTGCGAGTGAACGGCTGCCATCTCAGCGGCGGCGGAGCACTCGAAATATTTCAGCGGCTGCTTGACAAGCTCTTCGCGGTGTGATAATATGAGCATACGTCCGCTGCGCGGGATATTGGCAAATGTCACCGTCTTGCCCAGCCCCGTAGCCATCTGCACGAGGTAGCGTCCCCGGCCGCGCGCCGTGATGGCGTCGATGCACTCCTGCTGGTAGTCACGAAGTTTTATCATCGCTGTCACCTCTATTATTTATCTTATCAGTAATGTTCATATTTTAAATATCTCCTTATCTATCATAATATATCATCTGTGGGGCTGTGGGACTGTGTGGGGATTGGTTTTAGGCTTGTCCCACGCCCGCAAATGCAGTAAAATCAAGGATTTGTGAGTAGTTGTGGGACTGTGGGACAAAAAATACACTTTTTTTGCTGAGTCAAACTTTTTCTTTAATATTTAACTATTATCAATATCGGTAAATTTCTATCCCTGTATACACTATGGTGTGTATGCGGAAAATGTCCCACAGTCCCACACGCTCCGAAAACCCTGCAAATTCAATAGCTTTCTCGTGGGACTATTGCCCCACAAAACTGCCCGTATCGTCCCACACGAGGGACAAAATCACCGTCAAAGCGGCTCTACGGCGTAATCTGTCTGCAAATCCTGCTCACGCTCGTTCGCTTCGGGGAGTTTCAGCGCAACGCACTCAACGTTGTTGCCGTTTATCCTCTTTCCGCGCGTGAAATTTCGTCCGCGTGTTAAAATCTTCATATTGACCTTTAGCCAACTGAGCTGAGCGCGGGGGTCGAAGCCTTGATGTTCGCAGGCTTCGGTGAACTTCGCGCGTATGATGTACGCCACGCCGTTCTCGATAACGCCGTAGACTTCGCCGCCGTTTTCCTCGCTCATCGCGAAACGCTTCGAGTTTATCACCACCCAGTCGCAGAGGAATTTGTACCCGCGCTCGCCCGCCGATACCTCCGACTTGCGGGCTAGGAAAGGCGCTATGTCAGCCGCACGCAGTGGGCTTTCGCCGCCGAATATCTCCGCTTCCGCGAGCAGGTCGGCGGTGAGTATCATAGCCGCCGCCATCGCCTGCTTCTCCGTCGTGTCAGATTTGCAAAGCTCGGCGAAATAGTCGTTGAATATCTCACGCGCCTGCTCGAGCACCTGCGGCTTTTGCACTCGCGCGACGAAGTACTGCCCCGCGAAGCCGTAGTTTTGTTTAAGGGTCGCCGAAGCGCTTATGCCGTCCGTGACGACCTTAGTATCCGCCCTGCACTCGATGTCGATAACGCGGTTCACAGCGCCCGCGCCCGCCGCGCCGCCTACCAGTGGGCTTTCGCCCGTAGTGATTATCGTGTTGCCCCAAGTCGGGGTGCTGTCGATACCGCCGTACTTGTTGCCGCGCCCGCGGCCCACGCCCTGCGCGAGCTGGTAAACGCTGAAATTGCTGCGCCCGCGGCTGTCCTTGCTGAGCTGGAGCTCGTCCATCATGAGCGGCAGGCTGTTGAGAAAAGCCGCCGTTCGCTCGTTGCTCACCTGCGTGGAATTGAACGTCTGTATGTATTCGCCGAGCGCGGGACTGCCCCATACGCTCGCCGCCGCCATCAGCCCTACCGTCTTGCCCGTGCCGCTGTCTACGCCCCATAGGTGCACGAAAAACGGCAGCGCGCCGAGCGGCTGCACGAGCACGCTCGCGAAGCTTGCGGCTATCACTATCTTCGCGATAACGCTTTTCCCGCGCAGTTTCTTCACGCAGCTGAGCCATTTCTCGTAGTCGCCGTGAGCGCGTATCGCCTTGTATATCGGCGCGTATGCCGCCTCGCCGTCAAACACCAGCCCATCTACATACGGCGCGAAACCGCCGCTGACGTAGCCCATGCGCCCTACCGACTTTCTCAGCGGCAGTTCGCGCAGGTTTAGGTTCTCCATGTCCTGCAAATACGCCACCAAGAGCTTTGCGCTCTCGCTCGTAACGTCTATGCCCGAAGCCGCCAGGTCGGTTATCTTGCGGCTGTTGAAAAGCACCGTCTTGCTCACGACTATCTCGCGCCACACGCCGCGCTTGCGGTAGGCTATGCGCAGTTTCTCCTCGCCCGTGTCGATGTTTTCCAGCACCTCTATCGGCATTATTGGGTGGTGGCAGGCTATGCACTCGCCGCTGCCGTCGAAGCCGACTACTCCGCCGTCGGTGCACTTCCATTTGCCGCCTTCGAGCTGCAAGGGTTGCCCCGAAAACTCGGTCGGGTTCGTGATGTATTGCAGGTCGTTTTTCGCGACCCTCTCGCGGCTCTCGCAGTACTGCTTGTAAAACGCCTTGAAATTCTTAAAGCCGACCTTCTGCGCCCGCTGTTCCATCTGATACTTCGCCCGCTCGTGCGCAAAAGGATTGGTGCGCTGAACGTAAACGTCCTCATACGGGCACTCGCCCGATACGAAATCGTCAAGCGTGTATTCGGGCACTATCTCGGCTTCCGCCGCCTGCTCGGTGTGCTCGGACTGTTCGGTCTGCTCCTGCACATTTTCTGTCTGGATCTCATCGGTCAAATATCTCCCTCCTCATATCGTCAAAACGGCACGCCGTCGTCCGTGAACATCTCGGCGGCTTCGGCTATCTCGGGCGGCAGGGCTGCGGGCTGAGCCTGCGCCTGCGGCAAAACTGCGGGCGGCATTACGAAAAAGCCCTCGCAGACCAGCACCTTGCGCACCTTTTCCTCGCCGCTGCTGTTTGTATATCTGTCGGTCTTGACTTTGCCGAATGCCATCACCACGTCGTGCTTTATCAGCGCCGCCGCAGCCCTTGCCACCGCGTGCCAGCACTCGCAGTTAGCCCACACGGCCTCGCCGCGCTCGCCCTGTACCGCAGGCGGCCGCTCGCCGACCTTGATACTGAATGTCGCAAGGCTCGACTGCTTGTCGCCCACCGTCTTGTACTCGGCGTCGCGCGGGAGCATGCCCGCCACCAGCACCGTGCCGTCTTTAGTCATTATCTGCATAAAAGTCCTCCAGTTCCCTTGCGTCCTTTATGTACGTTATCGTCTTGGTTTCCCTGCACCAGCCGCACCGCCCGCAGCGTTTCGGCTCGCCCTCGCCGCGCTTCAGCTCGGCAAAATGCGGGCTCAGCCTGCGCACCTCTTCCAGCCGCTCGTCCAGCCACTCCTGCGGCACGCCGAAAATATCGTAGTCGGTGTACCGCTCCTTAGTAGCCGCCGCGATGTAGAAAGGCAGGCGCTCGCCCGTGTTCTGCCGCACTATCTCCTGATATATCGCGCCCTGCGTGTCGTAGCCCCAGTACCGCACGAAGCTCTGCCGCCTGCGCGCCCGCTCGTTCCATATCGGGGCGAAGTCGCGCATTATCTTGAGGTCTGCTATCGCCTTGCCCTCGTGGTAGCTGTCCATCTTTATCTTGTACGGCACGCCGCCTATCTCGCCCGTCATTATCACCTGCTTTTCGCCCGACATATACCGCATAAATTTCGGGTCGCGCTCCAGCCTTTTGATGATGTTCTCAGCCTGCGCATAGTCGGCTTTCAGCTCACCGCCGCGCTTGAATATCTCAGGGTGAGCCGCCCTGAACTCCTCGAGCGTGCCCTCGAAATATGCGTCGATGTACGAGCCTGTCAGCAGGGCCGTCGAGCTTTCGCGCGACCAGTCGCCTGCTATCTCCGCAAGCGCTTGCTCTTCGCACGCGCAGAAAGCCTTGTACTGCGAACAGCTCATGTACTCAAGAGCCGCCGCCTGCGAATAGTAGTTATCCTTAGTAATATCCATCATAATACGTCCTCCGCTTCTTTTCTGTGCGGGCGGCTGTCCTCCGGCTCGCCATCTACCTGTACGCCCATCAGCAGGTCGGGGCAGTGCACTCGTGCAAAGAACGCCGCCGCGCGGTACGCGAGCATTTGCTCGGGCATGGTGCGCCATTTGCTGTTGGCGAGCCAGCCCTCAGCCTTTGCCATCGCCATAGTTACCACCGTGCCCTCCAGCAGGTCGCCGTCTGCGTCGGTCGCCTTGACGTAACAGCCGCGGCTCTCCGTGCCCCTTTCGCCGGTGTAGAGCACCTTTACGTTGCTGTATCTTTTGCGTATGAACGATAAGCACGCCTGTCCGCTCCAGCTCGGCTTGCCCTTTACGACGAACATCGATTGCATCACCATCATCGGCGAAACGCCCATGCGGTCTGCCATGTCTATCGCTATCGCCACGTCTGCGGGCTTGTTCTGGTACGCCTGTGGGATAATCGCGGCGGTGCAAATCGTCTGCGCGAGCTTGTAGTAATCACGGTAGTTTTCTATCACGTTATGTTCCTGCACCGCGACGGCGGCGGGCTCTTGCTGTACCGCCGTAATGTCAACTATCTGCTGTCTTTCGTCTGTCATATCCGACCCTCCTTACAGCGACACGGACGTGAACGCCACGCCCTTGTATACGAAGTAGACCTCGCGCCCGTCGCCGACCAGTTCGAGCTTTACGCCCAGCTCTTTTGCGGCCTGCGCCATGTCGATGTAGTTCGCGAATATCTGCACGCCGCCCAGTATCTTGCTTATGTCGCCGTTCGGGTACACTTTCGTGCGGCCGTCTATGTAGTAGCCGTCCCTGCGGTAAAGCTCGCCGCTCGTGCCCTCGCTCATCTTCTCGAGCATTTCCATATCGCGGTATATCTCGACCATCTTATCGAACCGCGCCTTGATAGTCATTCTTTTCATTACTCTTCCTCCTCTTCCTGCGCCGTCATAGCTCTGCCGTAGATCTCGCCGAGTAAGAATGTGTCCTGATCTTCCTCGCTCATTTTCTTATACAGCCTTAGCACTATCTCGGCTATCTCCTCGCAGCATTTTGCGTACATTGCCGACTTTCCCCCGCCCGTACTCATGCTCAGACCGCCGACTTGACAAGCGCGGCAGTTTGTGGTATCATTATCGTTAGTGATAACGGCTTCTGTGTTATCGTTTGCGCTCGTCTC
>ENA-ORLY01000628-ORLY01000628.1-human-gut-metagenome-genome-assembly--contig:-NODE-628-length-47963-cov-8.552291_pt1 | contig 47963 bp, 84 predicted proteins | sample MGYA00243071_ERZ508832 | MGnify/ENA primary metagenome ERZ508832 (study PRJEB26277, sample SAMN04329777) | human gut metagenome | biome: human-associated habitat | host: Homo sapiens | place: USA... | reverse complement strand
TAGTACACGGTGTAGTTTTGCTTTGCCATGCTTGCTGCTATTTGCAGGGACAGGGCTGTCTTGCCCGCAGACGGTCTGCCGCCGATCACAACGAAGTTGCCCGGCACAAGATGCAAGTTGTTATCCAGCACTTTAAGCCCTGTTCTGATATACTCTGGCTTATCATCCAGCTTGCGGATGTAGTTGTCTATGCCATCGCACATCGGGATGAAATCGCTTCTCTCGTTGTGCAGGTTAATAGCTTCGCCTAGTTGCTCATAGATGCCTGTCAGGTCTGCGTATCTGGTCGAGCCATCAACGATTTTGAACGCAATCTCTCTGGCTCTGGACAACGCCGCTTGTTCCTTGACGATTCTAGCCCATCCAAGCATCATGTCATGGGTGACGTTGCGGATGAACTCTGCGCCAAAGGCATCCAGACATTCACCCATTGCTTTCTTGCAGTTATCGTATCGCCCCATGACTTCTACCGGGTTCCACTTGTCGTTGTGTTCCCAATAGCCACGAATGGCAGCGAATGTATCACGCAATTCAGGGCAGAAATCGTCGATTTTAAGGTCTTGCAGCACATCGGCGTATTCCGAGAACGTAAGGACTGCCCCCAGCAGAATGTATTGGGTCTGATTTTCAATATTCACCGCAGAAAGTCTCCCTCGTCAGGCAATTCAGCCATTGTCTGCTGATAGCCACCGTTCCAGACCTTCACGTTACGCATCCAGTTTCGTGCAGCAGCTTTCCAATCCTTCATAGGCGATTTGCCGACCTTCCATCCATTTGCCGTGAAGTGATCAACAAACCGCTCTGCTTCCGATTCCATGTAGCCCTTCTCGGAAAAATATTCTCTGGCTTGCTCGACAGTCGGCGCTTTGAAGCGTTTTACTTCGTTGGCATTTTTCTTTTCACATTTTTCTTTTTTATCAGATTCAGATACAGAATCAGATACAGATAAGGCATCGTTTGCATTCATTTGCATATTTTGCATACCAGCGTATGCGTTTGCATCATTAGTATGCGTTTGTATGCATTTGCATTTTTCATCGTTCCAACGCTTATTGCGCTCCGTCTGTTTTTCTCAATTCGCTCCTGTCTTTTCTGTGCATTCATATCATCGAACGCCTTAACAACTTTCCAGAGCATCCGCATAGCACGGTCGTTGTCGTATGCTGGCTCAATCCCGGTCTCAACGTACTTTGCGTAGTTGCGGACGAATGCTCCAAGTTCCTCATTCGTAAGCTCGTCCATCGCATGAACGTGTTCCAACAAAAGAATCATTGATGTTCTCGGCTTGTGTTCCTGCTCCATATTCAGTCCTCTTTGTAGCGTTTGTTCCATGCTTCGATAAGGTCTTTTTTAATCTTTTCTTTATCAGCTTCGGAACAATCAGAGTTGTATAGCTTGCTTTCCATGAATACTCGGCACTTGCATCCATTCTTGCCGTTTCCTCTTGTTATAAGCATCCAGCTTGTCAAATAGCCGCTTGCTTCGTCAATAGCAACTTCTCCACCGCAGAACGGACATCTCTTGAGTTCTTCCATCTTTAATCCTCCTCAAAACGGGCACTCAGCGTCAGATTCACGAAGCCATCCTTCGCCCGGAATATTGACTATCTCATAATACTGCCGTGCAACGTAGATTGTTTTCTGCCCATCTTCAGCAATCAGACCGACAATCAGATAGTTACCAGCTGCCATAAAGAACCAAGGGTTGCTCTTGTAAGTCTCGCCCTTCATCCAGTTCTTCATCCTGTTCACGGCTTTTTCAATATCCTTGTCGGGGCAGTCCGGGTTGTCGTACGCAAAGAAATCCTCAGGAAATTTAAGTTTTTTCATTTTCTAAATCCCTCTCTCGTTCTCATAATTCGTTTGCAACCTTCATGTAGCTTTGCGCTTTTACGGTATACAGGTCGATTGTGCTTCTGCTTGATGTAACCGCACTGCGTTTCGGACTGCCTGATAGCATTTGCAAGCTGTTCAAGTGATGCAGCACATCGGTTCATCGTTTCTGTTAGCGCTTCAAATCCATCCATATTTAATCCTCCTTACGCATACCATTTCGGTGCTTCGTTAAAGATTTCCACGCCTTTTGCAAAGCCCAGCTTTTCTAAGGTTTCACACATGATGCCATCCATCATGCTGTGAACGATTTCTTCATCATCACCGTACTTTTTGTATGCTTCCTGCATTTCTGCCGTGAATGCGTCAACCATATCTTGCGTAACAACGGCATTCTTTTCCATAAGCCCTCCTATACCATCGGAAACGCCATCCAATGCGTCACAGTCACATCTTTCGGCAGTCTTTCGCCTATCTCGTCCCAGAACTTACCGTCTGCGTAACAGCCAAGAAAGTACGCTGTCGGCTAGATTCCTTGCAACATTTTTCCATCTTTATCACGCCACGTTGTCTTAGTCGCAAGCAACAAAGGCCGCGTCCGCTCTCGTGGCGGTTCGCTGGCTGGATGCCAAAGAGTATTGCTCATAATCTGTTCTCCATCAAAGAACCACAGTTCGGGCAGTAGTTGTAGCGGTCTCGGTTGTTTCTCGCATGGCAATTACTGCACATGAACCTCGTCTTATCTTCGTCTCGCGCAATCCATTAAGCGGTACGTTCTAAGGCTGTTGGGGCATCTTCCACAACGTCAATGGCATCGCCAATACCGCAAGCACGGCATCTAACTCCATTGTAGTTCTCGCATCCATCGCAATATGCTTTCTTGATTCTTTCAATAAGTGCGTTTCGTTCAAGGTATTCTGGATAATTAGCCATTGCCTTTCACCTCGATTGTTGGCGCAGTGTCGATGTAGTCAAGCACATCATCCAAGGCATAGCCCATAAAAGCGCTGGATGCCGATGTCTCTTTGTCGAACTCTTGAATTCTTTCCTCGATGCGCTTGCGTAGTGCATTAGCATCAATCGGTCGTCTGGCTTCCATCGCCATTTCTCCTCTCAATCTCATTGCAAACCGCCTTGTAAAACGCATCCCACGTCTCGCAATCACAGGAATAGCCAAAGTCGAATCCTGTCCGCTCGCGCTCTGCAATGTCACGTTCAAAGCAATCAAGCGTCTTGTCGGTCAGTTCCGGCAGGAGCGGTGTGATGTATCCGCAAACAAGGCTAGGCATATATGACCGTCTGCCCAAGCAGTAGCGGACAGCGCAGTTACAGACCGCTCCAAAGTCATCATTGGTTGGGTCTACCATGCCTTTTGGCATATCCGACTTCAAATCGTTCACGCTGCATTGAAGGGCTTCTGCGAATTTTGCCAGCCGCGTTTCTTTCTTTACGCCACGCTTTTGCTTTTCAACGGCACTGACATACGCATTGGTTGTTCCAATCATCCTTGCAACATCTTTCTGCCTGATGCCAAGTTCAAGTCTGCGCTTCCTGATTTTCTCCCCTACTGTCATCTTTCTTCTCCCATTCCTTGCATCCACGTTCATCCCACACGAAGTCTGCAACGTGTTCTGACTGGTCGTTCACACATACGCCCTCCGGCTCCGCGTACCATTTGCAAGAGCCACAGGACGGCTCAGATTTGTTCTTGCAGGATTTTGCCGTGCTTCGGATAGCCTTGCCAGCAGAGAACTGCTTGATGCCCATGCAAGAGCAATGCTCGGTGGTGCAGTATATGTCCATTATCTCTGCCCTCTCTTTCCTCTGTTGAACCGCCCGATCACTCGCTTATACTCCGCATAGCACTCCGGGCAAAGGTCGCCAGTGTCCCTGCGCCACGCCCAGTCCTTGAAGTATTCGTCAGGGTTCATCATCCTGCCGCTCAGAACCGCTCCGCAGCGGTCGCATACTCGCTTGTGGTAGATTCCTCTGTCAGTCTGCATTAGATTCGCCTGCTTTCTTTTTAGATGCGCGTTTTTTATTTGGGCTTTCAATCTGCTGTGGTTCAATTTGCTGTGGGATAGAATCAATCAGATTCTTGAACTTCTGCATAGTTTGATATTCAATCAAGCCAAGCATAAACTGCGCTAGTTCTAATGGCGTTCCAACCTGTTCCGAACGACCGTCAGGATATGTAATGATTTTCATTGCTCGTTCTCCTCAACATCCTTGAACAGGATTTCTTTGTAAGCTTTCCAGTCTTTGATTTTGCACGGAATGTCGGTGCCGGGAACTGTTTTTTTCAGCCCATCCATCTGCCAGACGTTCCATGAAATGATAGCAGCCATGTTGCGAACCTTCCCAGCGTCAGGCTCTATGCCAAACAGCCACTTAAAGTTCTCTCGCCATGTCAGGAGCATATTTGCTCTTGCAAGCAACAGGCTGTCACCCTGCCACTCATAGCCGTATGTTGATGCGTAGGCGCTAATTGCCCAGCACATCCACATATCGTAGTCAGAGAACTGCTCTGCTAGAACATTCAGCTTCCTATCCAGCAGACCGATTCTGTCCGGCACGGCAATCATCTGCCCTGTTGTGGTATCGTATCGGCTTGTAATGAACGGCGCTTCGCCACAGGTGACTTCAAGACAAGTCTTGTTGATGTACTCCTTCCAGTCCTCGCCCTTCAGGTCGTTTTCTGCAACGTCTGTCATCTTTTTGCAAACCCAAGTCGGCGTGAACACCTCTGCTTTCTTGCTGGTGCGTTTCTTCTGGTCTGCAAGCCGTTTCTGCACACGAGGAACAAGCTGAACTTTGTCCAGTTGTTCCAGTGTGATTTCATCTGCAAAGCCCACGCCTAGTTCAGGCGGTGGGTCTGTCGCCCAGATGATGTTCTTGCCTGTCGTGTGGTCTTGCAAGAGGACAGGTAGGAACGTGCGTAGGCATGGGTCGGAGAAGTCAATCAAAGTTCCCATTGGTCAGCCCTCACCATAATTGTGTTCTTCTCTTTCAGCCAGTCCTTGACGCAATGAAAGCAATGCTCACGGTTCTGGCAACGCTCCGGGTCACGATGTTTGATAAGCTCGCAGATGCCAGGCGTAAAGTTTTCTGTAATATCTTCGTCCGTCATGGAGCGGATAAAATCTCCATTAGTCATGTTTTTCCCTCTTTATGTTCCTCGTTAATCAGCTTTTGTTACGACTGTATCTGCTCCATTGACGGTAACCCATCCATGCTTCAGTCTGGCTTCAGCTTCTTTCATCTGAATCAGTTCGGGAGTGATAGATTCCGACACGATACGATTCGATTCTGCTTCTGCCTGTGCTTCGATCACTTTCACATCAGCTTCCGTCTGAGCCTTCACCTTATCCGTCTCAGCCTGTGCAAGAGCAGTCTGCTTGTTCAGCTCAGCGATTTCAGCATCCTGCTTTGCTTGTTCTTTCGCTCTAATCTTTTCGGTCAGGGTTTCATCCAGCTCTACGTCAATCACGAGGGCACTTGAAACGTTGATTCCGTATTCATTAGTAAGCTTTTCATTCAAATAATTTGTGATTGCGTTGTTTACTTCCGTTTTCTTTTCAGAATAAATATCCATTACAGAAAACTGGGGCGTTACTTCCTTGACGTAGGCGATAATGCTGTTCTGGATACGGCTTTCCACAAGCGTTTCACCATCCATTCCGTTAAAACGGCTGTAGAGTTCAACAACACGGTCTGGAATGAAGTTATAATTTACGGTAAGATTTACTCCAACCATTCCACCGCTTGCAGGAGCATCAATATGCCAGTCTGCGTGTTCTTTTGTGTTATAATCTGCCGGGTCATCCGAAAAAATAAGTTGCTGCTGACTGATAGGGAACTTGCTAACGTGCTTCATGGGAGAAAGAAAGTGCCAGCCCTGCGACAATGTGTTCTGCTCAACGCCTCGTGCCGAATAAACAACTCCAACATAACCAACGGGCACTCTCTCCAAACACAGCAAAAGAACTACTGCAACAAAAAACGCTGCTACCACAGAAGAAATAATAGTTGCTACCTTTTTCATGTTTTACTCCTTATCGTTAAAATTGTTGATAATCAAAAAAGCGACCGCCCAAGATAACAAAAAGAAAGTAATGAGCTCTTTCACTCCTCCCCCACCTCTCTGTAATCCACGTCAATCCCTTTCGGCAAAGCCGTCTGATACTTTTGAGCCAACTGCTCTGCGCTCTGAGCATCGCCCAACGGCTGTTCAGGCGGTGCAACGGTGACTTCCACGTTGTCACGCATACCAAAATAGTTCTTGGCTCGGAAAATCCACTCTGCCGGGTTCTCCTGACCGTACATACCGTTGTACGCCCACATGGACTGCATTTGCAAAATCAGCTTGAGGATGTACTTCTGCTGCAAGCTGTCATCACGACGTTTGCCCGCCATAATCTGCTTCAGGCTCACCCATTCGATGCCCAGCACCAGTGCAATCCATTCCACCACAGGGGAGATTCTGGCTTCGATGCAAGCGTCAAAGAAGAAGTCAAGGCGTTGCTGCACTTCAATCGGGTTGTTCATGTCCACGCTCGGAAGGTCTCCAAAATACTTGGCTGCAATCATGCCGATGACCTTCTTGTCCTCTTCGTCACCGATTCTTGACTGCAAATCGCCTGTGTTCAGCATCTTAGCCCTCGTGATTGCTAACTCCTGTTGTTCTTTCACCTTTTTACTTACCTGTGAGCGGATAGATTTCCGCTTGTTAAGCATCTGTTGTTTCTTCTTCTCACGCTCTTTCTCACGCTTCGCAGCGGCCTCTTCTTTCGCCTTTTGCGCCCGTTTCTCACGCTTTTTCTTTTCGGCTTCGGTCAGCGGCGGTCTGCCACGACCACGCTTCGGGGGTGTTGCCATGTATCAGACCTCCTTTGGCAGTTCAGGGAGGGGCATCCAGTGCGTAATTTTGAATGCACTAGCGTAAGGTTCCATAGTCGGATAGCACCAGTTTCCACCATCAAAGTTCATTACTCGCATAACGCCCATAGAATTTATTGTCAGCACATCTTTAGATTCGCCGTATTCAGCATTGGGAAGTTTATTTTTTACGCTAATCCATTTGTCAGGAAAACCGTTCTCGCTATAATAAGCGATTTCAAAATAATGCGTAGCCATTCCAAGTTCTTGCTCAATATCGCTACGAATGCTCTTGTCGTCATCGTCCGCTTCGGTTTCGAAAACAATGTAAATTCGCTTTTTCATGTTCTCACCTCTTCATTTTCGTTTCTATGTTGTCCAGCTTCCGTGCAATCCACCAGACGGAACAGCAGCTGTCCAACTGTCTCCACCAAGCGCACTTTTCTTTCTCGCATACGCACCGCCCAAGCGGATTGCTGGTCATCTTCATCGGGCAGTAAAGTTCGTTGTCCATTAGTCATTCTCCTTCTTCGCGAAAGGATTGTACTCACTAGGGTCTGCCTTATTCGCCCATTCAACCCACTTAACGACCTTTTCACGAAGTTCATCGTCAAGTAAAAATGGCTCACGAATCAAAATAATCTTTGGATTCTTTTTCATGATGTCTGCATTGGTCTTGATTTCATCATAATCAATCGAGCCATAAAACATCTTACTACGAACTTTGTCACCTCGACTTGAGATATGACGAGTAAACGATTCCTCACGGAATCTAAACTTCTCCGTCAGGTGCGGATTGAGTTTCAAATCGTACTCCTGAATATATCCAATTTTCATAATGAATTACCTCCACCCCATCACAACAGCCGTACAAACGGCTAAACACACGTTGATGAACAGCCAGACAAGCATTGCCTTCCGTTCTTTAAACAGGTTGTCTGCCGCGTCTTTGATTGTCCGTTCGGACTGAACTACCACCGCCAGCAGGACTAGGCAGACCAGCCAGCGAGTTGCAAATTCAAACATTGTTATCCTCCATTAAATCGTCCATGCTCAACTGACCGCTGATGTTGTCATCTTCCATCCACCAGCGAAAAACATCCATGCCGGTCTGCCAGTCGTCTGTAGCGAATTTCTTCCCTTCAGATTCAAGATTTCTCTTTTTACGAGCTTTCAGCATTCTTTCAAACGCTGAGATGTACATTTTTTCGTAGGCAGGCCAGCGCATGAACTCACGCTGTCTGCCCCCCCTACCGGCCATAGGACAGCCGAGCATTCTTCTGCAAGCTGTGCAAGGATTTCATCAGGCGGTAAAACTTCAGACATTTTTTTGCTCACTTCTGTTCTCCTTTCAGCCAGTCGTTCAGCTTTGCCATGCAAGAGGGGCAAAGGTTGAACTCATATTCTTGTGGACAGCCAATGCTTCTTACAGTCATTTGAATGTTTGAAAGCATCGTGTAATCTTTCAACTTAAATGTTTCTCCGCATCTATCGCACTTGAATGTCTCTTCCATGTCTTTCCACTCAAACGGATTGTCCATGCTCTTTCTCCAATCTCTTTAACAGTCCATCAACGTCATACCGCCAATGGACACGCAGCCTTTTTGCTTTTACCTCTATCCCCTCTTGCTCTGCCCATTGCCAAGGGATGCTCTTGCGGCTTTCGTTGTAACGGAACGCCAGAACCTTGCTGGCGGGGATTGCAAAGGTGCGGTTGACTGCCCTGTAATTGACTATCACATGGGCGGTCTGGCCGCTGTACCCCATTGCATCCACCATGTCAGTGATGTGCTTTTCCTTGCAGTATTTGCACTTTGCCTTGTCGTACTTGCCGAACACCTTTTCCAGAGGGATAGAGGGCGTTTCTATGGTTTTCAGCTCAAACAAATGGTTCATCGGGTATCGGTACACAAGGAAGTCGCAGATGTTGTCGATGGAAAACGACAGGTTCTCGTTGCCGCCGTAGTAGGTGGAAGCACTGTCTTTCAGACGGTAGCACCACGCATCGGACGGGACGGATGCTTTGAAGTCTACTTCAAACTGCTTGCCGGTGTTCATGCGCCATACTCCGCATCGTATTCGGCAATCAGTTTCTTGCGCTCATTTTCCGTGTAAGCAAGAGCATCTTTGTAATAGCGCAACATTCTTTCGTCACATTCACTGAATCTTCCGTTGTTGCGGTACAATTCAATTTCTCTGATATTCTTTTTGCACCTTTCGATATAATCGAGCTTGTGGTTTATTTTTTCCAGTTTCTCCCACTGGTCAAACAGCGGTTTAAGGTATTCGTAGGCAATTTTTGCTTTCTTATCTCCATCAGATGCCTTTTGGGAAACATAATTGAGCACTTTGTCGCTACTAAGTATCATCCTCGTTCACCTCTAAATTCACTTCCGAGAAACCGCTTCTTGCCTTTTTCCCGGTGCTTGTCCTCATAATCACGGTGGTACACGCTCTGGCTGTGGTTCAGCTCATACACGAAAGCCTTTCGTTCCTCGAAGTCTTTCTTCTCTGCCTTGTACTTCTCGCAAGCGTCGTGGCAGGCTTGGTGGCGTGATGTGCAGTTGAGACAACAGGTAATCATCTTTCCAAACGCCCGTTCAGCCGGATAGCACAGCTCTTATATAAGGTAGGCACCAATGCTTCACAGGTCAGAACGGCATGTCATCCGTGTTGCCCTCAATCACAGAAAAGTCATCATTCCCGCCTTGCGAGTAGCCTGAGCCAGACCCGACAGACAGCGTTTTCTTCGGTCTGACCTCATAATCGCCGGAACGAATCTTGTCAACGCTGGTGAAGCGGTCAACGACCAGCTTCGTCTTGATGTTGCCATCGTTGCCCATGTACTCTTCCTCACGGAGAACCACGCCGACCAGCTTGCCACGCAGGGCCTTTTCATCGTTGTTGAACTTGTAGCCGGGATTGGACTGCTCCACAGCAGTGATGAAGCCCTTGAAGAACGGTAGCGCCTTTTCCTTGTAGCTTTTGATGGTCTTGCCGCCCCATGCCCATTCGCCCGGATTCAGCTTGCCACGCTCGACAAGGGAAGCGGTCTGCTCACGCCAGTAACCCTTGAACTCGCCCTCTGCGACTTCCCACTCGATGTTCAGACGCTCCTTTGCGGGTTCGTCCGTTGCCTTGCAGATACCGGCAACATAGCCGCCAACAGGCAGGTCACGGCGTTCGGTGGCTTCCTGTACGTCATTCCAGTTGATGTTCTTCATCTGTTACTCTCCTTTGTTATCCGGCTGAACCGGGATGTTGTAATACTCGCGGATGGTCTTGTCTACGGCAGCGAGGTCGTTCTCGATCAGTGCGTCGTTGAACATCTCAAGAGGGGTTTTTACGGTGTCCATCCCATCATTGCGAGTGCTGAACAGGTATCGCCCATCTTGCACAACGGTTTTCAGAACGATGGTGAAATACCCTTCCACGCAGACCTTCTCGTCCAGAAGCTTGCCGATGGTCTTAAACTTCTCGCCGCCGTCTCCGCCACGCTCGCTGTGACCGAAAAAGTAGACCACCACATCGTCCGGCAGTTCCTTTGCCCGCATCAGCAGAGCGTTGAAGTTGGCTGCCATGTCGGTAAACTTCTGGTATCCAGCGACCTTTGCGTTCCGCATGAACTCGCCAGTCATAAGATAGGTGGCATCGTCAATGACGATGGACTTACGCTTGGTGCTGTGGATTGCTGCGTCAATCTTGCCGTAGTCGTTGGTGATATAGGTTTTCATGTTGCTACGGAACGGCAGCGGCTTTCCAAGCACGTTGATAACCGCAACCTGTTCAGGGTCAAAGTTCCGAAGCGAAGCGGACTTACCGCTGCCGGAGTGACCGTAGACCATTACTAATACTGCCATTTTTCTTTCCTTTCTTCGGCTTCATTAGGCATCATTGTTCTTACTTTGGCTTAATACGGCTATACAAAAATCAACCAGCCATCAGTTCTGCCAACTGTGCACGGAGGTCTTTCAACTCCGCTTCCCTGTCGTCAATTTCAGACTGCAAGTCCTTAATCTCAGCCAGACGGTCAGCTTCTTTGGCTTCTGCTTCCTGCTCGCGGGTTAGGAAATACACGCCGTCATCCGGCTCGGTCACGCCACCGAATCTATCTAAGCTCACGCTAATCATTCTTTCTGGGCCGTCCTCTCTGTTTTCTGTGCTCTTGGATTTGAAGAGCTGAGTACCACTGACTTGTGTCGATTTCAATAGTAGACCACCGGTAATCGCATTCTTTATTCAAGCAGTGCTTTCTACGGATGATACAATCATCCTCGTTTCTGGTGTCTACAGTCGTGACACTTTCCTGTCCGCACATCGGGCATTTCACTGAACATCCCTCCACTCGTTGGTGTGGTGGGCGATTCGCTTGATTTTGCGATTTTCGCGTTCAATACGCTCGTTCTCCGCGCTAACGCCGATAATAGCGAGAATCAAAGCGGTAAAAAGCATAGACACGGACAGCAGCGTATATCCAAGCATCCCCCAGCCATTAGAAGCGCCATTGATAGCATTTCCACATCCAAGCGCTGCAACGGCGATGGATATGCTTATAAAGCACAATACAGTGCCTTTAACAGTTTTCATTTCTCTTCACCTCTTTTAAAACAATGTCAAATCCGTTCGTCTTTTTCTCGTTGATGACTATTTTTGCATTCAGCGCCTTTGCGATTTTTAGAAGCGTATCGACACGAACGGAACTTTTCTGCTTCTTTCGCTTGCCCAAGATGCTGTAAATCGTCGGCCTTGATACTCCCGATCTACGGCTAAGATCGTTGATGTTGAAGTATCTGGCCCTCATTGCATCTTCCAGCGTCATGCCTTTTTACCAACACCGAAAATCCAGATGGTTGCCATCAGAGCGCCAACACCTATGATGTACCATGTTGCCTTAGCTCCGACCAAAAGCTCGATGTGATGCACCAGCCAGAAGTTCAGCAGAAACGCTGCTAGAATCAACGCTAAGACAACGCCCCAGATCAGGACGATTTCCACGAGTGCTTTCATTTAGTCCTCCCGGCTTCCAATCTCACATCCCGCAACGGTATCTTCCACCTTCGCGCGAAGCAGTGAACAGACAAGACGAACCTCACGAACAGAAACGCCGGATTCAAACACCAGATTGAACAGCTTGTTCAGCAAACTGTTTGCTTTCGGAGTCAGAATTTCTTCGGTCATTTTGTGATAATGCTTTTTGTAATACATTGCTTTTCTCCTTTTTGTGAATATTTTTAATTCGAGATGATTCACGCTTTTCCCAGCGCGACTGCCACGGGCTGCTTCTGTTGAAGTTCTGTACTGCCCTTTTCATGGTTGAACCTCATTTCCCGCTTATTCTTGATGTGTTCCAGCCTGTCTTTTTCCCGGCTGTGCCATCGGATTTCCCGCTGACCGTAATATTTACCGTTCATCAGGAGCCTTCACCTTTCACTGTGCAAGTAAAGTACTGTAATGGCCGTAGCTCATGCCGTATCGCTTTGCGGCATCGTTCATCTGGCGTACGGTATACTTTGGAGGTTCGTGCTTTTGAGGTCTCGCACGTTCTGGCTCCTGCACATCCCAAGTAATTTTGAACTCGCCAGATGCTTTTAGCGCATTCAGCTCTTTTTGCTTTTTGGCTTTGTACTTTTTGGTCAAAGCCTTGTTTGCATCTGCTGCGCATTCAGGGTGATACTTCTGAGACCAGAACTTCCGAACCATTGGCTTCTTGCACCAAGCGCATAAAGCCGGTTCCGGCTCAGCCTTGATTCCTTTCTTTATAAGGGCCTGCCGTTCTCTGCGAACAATGATTTTACATTCTTCGCAATACTTTTTGCATGGGTTTACAAGGCCAAGAAAGACACCGCAGCGCTCACAATACTTTTCTTCCAATGCGACCACTCTCTTTCAGTCTGGTTTCCCGATTGTGACGCTCAAAGCACTGGTTGATTGATTTCTCCATCCACAGCACCTTGTTGGCATCGTTTCTGGATACGCCAGCTGCCATTGCCAGCTTTAGTCTGCGCTTGCGGCTTTGCGCTTTACGAAATTTCATCACCAGCATTCACCAGCCTTATCTGTGATAAACTTCGGGACTTCCTTGCCTGTGGCAATGCACAGCGCAACTAGCTTTTCGACCCAGATGTTGTACAGGTTTTCTTTTGGCATATAGCACTGGCCAACACAAGGCTCCTTAAAGTTTTTCCAAATCGTCAGGCCGACAGCGCCATCCGTGACCGTCCATATCATACTGTAACCTTCATTGCACAGGTTGTACAAAATGTCTTGTGCTTTGCTTTTGGCTTCGTGGACTTCAAAGAGATCCCAGCTCTTTTTGCTTTCCTCGTAGGCCTTTACCACATCGTCAATGTCGTGGTGCGCTTTTTCCGGGTTCTCAAGGTCAACCTTTAAGGTGATAATCTGCTCCATGTCAATCTCCTTTCGTTATGATATTTCGTAGCATTGTCCTTTTCTCCAAACCTTCACAGTCCTATATTCGTAGTAAATCTTCTCCGCATATTCTTTCATTTCATCGAAACCGCATCGAAACCATTCTCCGAATATATTCACTTCTTTGAAATGCTCTTTGATTGCTGATTCCATGTATGAAGCGTTTCTGCTAAATCCGGGCGAGTGCCATTGATTTATTATTCTTTTACCGCTTGCCGTTGAAATACTTTTTATTCTGTCTTCTGGTTGAACTGAAATTCCGACCTTTACAGAGCCATCATCTGCTTCGGCAACATAAACATACCTTGCTCCGTTCATGCTTTTTAGTGTCACACAACGAGAAGAATACAGCCGTTCTTCCTTAATCATTGTGCCCCCTTTCTTCCAAAAGCTCATTCAGGGCTTCTCTTACTTTGGCTTCCGCATTTTTAGGCTCACGCTTACCGTTCAGGATTTTTCCCAAGTATTCCGGTGCGCATCCCATTTTTGCAGCAAGCTCTCTGATTTCGATGCTGTTAACGTGAAGCGTTCCCACAACATCGCCTGTCCACTTAGGAAGCAAATTTTTTCTCCTTTCTTGTTCTAGTACTTGAACTTTTTGAAAGAATATGATAATATTATGGTGTCAAGCAAAAACATTATCGAACGTTCTTCTATTTGTTCAAAGTCTTTAATTTGTTCTACCGATTGAACCCGGTAGCCTTATTAAAGCACAAGTAGTAGAGCTTTTCAAGTGTTTTTGTTCAAGCGGTAGAACTTTGTCATCTTGTACAAACACTGGAGGTATGTTTTGTGTTTTTTGACAATTTCGTAAGGCTATGTGAGCAAAAGGGAGTAAAGCCGTCTCGTGCTTTGACTGAAGCTGGCGTTCCGAAATCTGCTTATAGTTATTGGAGAACCGAAGCAGGCGCAGGAAACGATGCAAAGCCGACCAATCAAAATGCCGTTAAGCTGGCACAGTATTTCAATGTTACGGTTGACTACCTTCTCACTGGCAACCAAAAAGAAAACCCGCCCCAGCAGCCGCAAAGTGAAGTCGATGCAGCAGTGGAGCGGATTAGAAGAAAACTTGAATCTATGCCGAAGGAACAGCGTGAAGCTCTGATGAACCTGATCGAGAAGATGTGACGTTCATGCCCGGTAAAATAAAAGAATCCCTTGTGCCGGGCTGGTGTAGCTCTGCGCAAGGGATTTTCTATTATTCCAAGTCTAGTGCTTGTTCCGCTGCCGGAATCTTTTCAGGATGTTCCAGCAGCCATGCAATAAATCGGTCAATCTTGGCTCTTTCCTGTTCACTCATTGTTGCATATCCTCCCGATCGGTAAGTATGGACGTTCATTTGATACGATTATACACCTTTTAGTTGTCAAGTCAATGCATTTTTAACAACTTCGTAAAAATTGAACGTTTTCTTCGCATCCATTACTTCACATCAGGGAAACCAAAAATTGCGATGACAATGATTAAGAGCCACATTAAGTTTAAGTTACCCTTTGCTTTGCAACATTCCGTTGAGCATGGAACGAAAGGGGTTATCCGGTAAATCGTCCAGCACATCTGCTTTGACGAGAGCGTTTGTGCTGATGCTGTGCGAAACATTGTTTAGCTGCACAATGGCATCGTCTAAGTCTTTCACGGTTGCTCCACGCCGTTCCATTGACTGAAGGAAGGTTTTTACTTCTTCAAGAACAACAGAGTTTTCGGTTTTATAGAATCCATTCGTAAAGTCCATCTTCTTCTCCTTTCACAGTTCCACAAGCTGTCCGTTAATGCGTTCGATGTTGTCTGCCGGGTCACGTCCATCATCTAAGGCGGCTACGGCACGTTCCAGGATGCCTTTTGCTTCGAGGTAAGCATCTTTATCAGCTTCGTACCCAGAAAGGCTCAGGACAAGCTCCAGCGTCCGTCTACGAGCGTATGGAATAATCAGAGTATCTACGGTTCGTTTCATTAGCTTTCCTCCCACGGTTCAGGTGTGTGTGGCTGCCCATCGGGAACGCTGGCGGGCATTCCGTCGATAATTGGCATACGTTCATGGTTCCAGATTACAGTTTCTCTCATTTTTGTTCCCTTCTTCTTTGGAATTTTTTGACAATACAGTTATAACATAGGCTGCTGTTGGTTCTCCATAGCAGCTTTTTCCATTTTATGGCTTGTCGAACCCAGCAGTTTTGCTGGATTTTGTTGAAAGGGTGAGAATTTATGGATGAATATTTAGTGAGAACAGCCAAAGCATTGGAGATAGCTCGAATGCGTTCCGGCTTGAGCCAGCAGAAGTTGGCAGCAAAAATGGGCGTGAATCGTGGCACGATAGCAAATTGGGAGCAAGGCCTGGCAGCTATCTCCCTGCCGATGGCTATGCGCTGGTTCACTTGCTGCGGCGTATCGGTGGCTCGATATATGGATGCTTGCATTCATCCGGGGCTACTTGAACACCTTGAGGACGACCTTTCCGATCTGGAGAAACGGCGGATTCTCATAGATGCTATGATGGAGTGCTCCTCCTATGAGATAGATGCCTTGCTGTACATCCGATACGGAGATCACGGCTCAGACCATATCGGCGTGCTGACAGAGATTTTGGCAAACCTCCACACACCGCTGAAGGACAGGGTCGCTGTCTGCCGGATGGTGTCTGGTAGCTATGAGATGGCACAGGCTACCAGAACAGACCCAGACCCGAACGGAACCGCCCCAAAGATGGAGATTCTTTATCAGGCGCAGGACGCTGGAACGGAAGCTGCTATGAAGTCTAATGATTCCTATACCGTGAATCCCAATAATATAAGCGGCTGATTGTCGAATTATCGAAGTTTTTACGGTATATAGGGGGACGTGCTCCACTTTTTGTACACAATAGGTCTGTTATAAATATGGTTTTGGGTTGTCATTTTGTCCCCCATAGAATCGTAAATGGTGGGTTTTTGCGGATGTAATTAACGAACTCGCGTGAAATTTCAGTTCATCAAAGCATGACTTGTCAATTCGTCCCCTATTGGTGTGATTGCACTCCATTTTCTGTACACGATAGAACCGTCAGGTAGATTATAGGGCTTGATGGGCGTTTCTTATTCAGCAAAAGAAGCTGTCGTTTTCCACAATCTGCCCGTTGAAGAGAAGAAATTGTTGAAAATGTATCGTCGTCACTATTTGATGATGATTATTTATCTCTTGTTTATCTCTTGTTTATATATATAGTAAGAACGTGTACAAAAAGTGGAGCATTGTGTACATAAAGTGGAGGAACGTGTACAAAAAGTGGAGGGTATCGTGTACAAAAAGTGGAGCATTGTGTACAGAATGTGGAAGTCGATTGTTGAAAAAATAATTGTGTACAGAACAATTGACGTGTACACGATACAGTGGTATAATAGGGTAGAAGAAATGAGGTGATGCAATGCCAGAATTGACAGGAAACAACCTTGTCGAAAAGAGCAAGGCGTTGGTTTGGGCGAAGTTTACGGACTACACAGCAGGCGAGCTTCGGCTGCTTGAGGTCTATCTGAGCCGTATCAATCCGAGAGACCCCGAAAGCTCTAACGTGTCGTTTACGCTGGCTGAATATTGCAAGCTGCTGGATTTGAAGCTCAATTCAAAGAACTTGAAGTCGCAGGTCAAGCACTTTTTGGGCAACGTGGTTTCAGTACCACTGAATGCAGATGGAACAGAATATGTGATGTATCCGCTGTTCACAAAGGCAGAGGTCAAGTACAATCGAGAATCCTTGTCCTATGACGTTTCAATCAACTGTAATCCTGACTTGCGGCCTGTGTTTTTCGACATTGCAAGAAGCGGCTACGTCAAATACCGTCTGCGCTATACGATTGGGATGAAACAGCAAGCATCTATTCTGATGTACAGCATGATTCGAGATTGGATGAATCGCTCTCTAACATCGAACAAGATTGGTTTGAAGCAGCTGCGTGACCACTTGGGGGCAAACGATGCAAGTTATGAAGATTTCCGGGCTTTACGCCGCAGAGTTCTTGAACCAGCAGTGGAAGAGATCAGCAATGTTTCAGACATTATCGTTGACTTTGAAAAGATTTGCACAGGGCGAAAGGTAGTAGCAGTTGAGTTCCGATTCGGGTACAAATCCAAGCAGCCCGTCATAGATGCCGATTCTAGCGAGGTTGATTGTGAGGCGGCTAATTCCAAGCCGGAAATTAAAAAAGCCGCCAGAAAGCCCCGCACAAGCGGATACGAAGGGTACGACTGGTCTGTGTGCGATGCTCTATCCGTTCAAGAGTGCATCGAGGTTGCAAAGGTTGTCGAGGTAAAGATGATGGAAGAACACCCATCTATCAAGCTGCCGAAGCGGAGAGATGCGGTCTATGACATCGTAAAGGCTGCGTGTGCGGATATTCTTTCAATCAACCGTGACCCTTGGCCTGACCATCCGAAGCGGTATTTGATTGGCAGTCTGAAGAAGGACGGTGCGATTGAAGAGTATCTTCCGGCATTTTATGAGATTGACGCACTGCAAAAGTAATCAGACATAGAAAATAAAAGAAAGAGTGATAAAATGGCAAAAATCATAGCTGTCGCCAACCAAAAGGGCGGCACAGGAAAGACTACCACAAGCACCTGTCTGGCTGGTGCATTGCAGTTGCTTGGCAAAAAGGTCTTGCTGGTGGACTGCGATGCCCAGTGCAACGCAACGGACACCTACGGCGCACAGACAGAGGACGTATGCACCTTGTTTGACGTGATGACCCGGCAAGGTACGGTCGAAGAAGGAATCCAGCACTGTGAAGCTGGTGACATTCTGCCGTCAGACAGTGCATTGAAGGACATTGACGAGCAGCTTGTGCGGGACATGGGCAAGAATTTCCGGCTGCGAGAAGCCCTTGAAAGCGTGTCTAGCCAGTACGATTACATTGTGCTGGACACTCCCCCGCAGCTTGGTCTTGCGCTTGTGAACGCGCTGATCGCCGCCAACAGCATCATCGTGCCCATCACAGCAGACCGATATGCACTGGCTGGTTTGAGCCAGCTTTCGCAGACCATCGGCGATGTTCGCAGATATTTCAATCCGACTTTGAAGATTGAAGGATTGCTTCTGAATCAGTACAAGAGCCGTGAGAACCTGTCCAAAGAGGTTGTGGAGCAGCTCCCTGTGATTGCACAGAGCATGGGTACAACCTTGCTGGACGTGAAGATTAGACCGTCTATGGGCGTTCGTAAGGCACAGGCAGAGCGCCACAGCCTGTTTAGTGGCGACACGGCAAAGAGTACAAGTGCAGAGGATTTCAAGGCACTGGCGCAGATGATTGTAGAGGGGGATAAAAATGCGACTGATTGATTCTGAAGAACTCGTAAATTATTATTTGCAGAACCAAGCTGACCAAGCAAGATTTCGCAGTGAAACAGCAAGTGTATGCGATGTTTTAGAAAATGTGATTCGTCATGTAAAACTGATGGATGAAATTCAGCCGAAAGAAACGGCAAAGTGGGAAGTTCATCATCGAGTGGACGAGGATGGAGAACATTGGAATTGGCTTGAATGCTCAAACTGCCATTATAAAATTGCACGTTATCCGAAAATGTACCGTGAGACAAGATTTTGTGCTTGTTGCGGAGCGAAGATGGAGGATGAAGTGAAATGAAATCAACCAGCAAAAAATCCACAGGATTGCTTGGCGGGTTTGATTTCCAGCCTATTTTTTCGGAACAGACATTAAGCCGAAGTGAGCCAAAGGAAGAAGAAGTAAGCAAAGCAAAGCCGAACAAAGCCGAACAAACACAAATTAAGCCCAATGATGCCACAGACAGCCATGCACAGCCTAATGAAGCACAGTTAATCAGTATTAAGCCAAAGCAAGCCAAAGGCAGCAAAACACAGCCAAACAATGCCATAGTAAGTGAAAGTAAGCCGAAGAAACTGAAACAGGCGAAAGAAGTTCAACGTCTTATCGAACAAGGTGATGTTCCCGGCGCACTAGCCGAAGCTGGCTTGACAAAGAAAAAAATACCGATGCCGGAATCGCATCAAGGCGTTGCAAGTGGTGACGGCAAGCGTTCAAAGCGCATTACCATCCTTATGAGCGAAGAAGAGCGCAAGTACATCAACCGTGAAGCTAGACGGCACGGAATGACGATTGGACAGTTTGTGTACGCTCTGGCTGTCGCAGCGGCAGAGGGGAAGATTGAGCTGGAAGATTTCTTGGAGGATTGACGATAAAAGTTAAGATTTAGGAGGAATGAATATGAACAGATATGATCTTTCCGCTTATGCGATTGCAGTGTCAAACTTTTTGAAAGATAATGCTTCTGCTGGCAATGAACGATTTCCAATTACGGTCAATGAATGGGAACTCGCAGCGCAACTGGATAAGCTGGCAAAAGAACTGCGTGTCCCAGATAAAAGCTGAGTTCAATGGAGGACTGACGTATGATGAGGTCGAAAGAATTTTACGAAGGAAGTATTAGCCGTTTACAGAAAATGGTCAAACGCGGCATTTGCGTTCTTTTGTTCGATGTCTTTGCTGTAGCAGTTCAGATTCCGTTTATCTTAGCTGGTAAATGGGTTGCAGCGCACTTGATTTTGTCCATCGCCGTATCTTTTGTAGCGGGATTTAGCTTTAACACGCTTCTAGATAGCAAAAGACAACTTGATATGTACAAAGCAGATATGGAGTTGTACTACACAGATATGCCGAGGAATTAATATGACGAAACAAGAGCGAGTTGCAAGAATTGCAAAATACTACACAACTTTCCATTTGTTTGGCGATTGGTATCTTGTTAGGCGCTATCCTAAACACTTCCACAGTTGGAAAAGATTCGTTCCGTTGTATATACTAATGCACATCAAAGAAGAATAATCTATGTGAAAGGAGAAAAATGCGCACATACAAGCCACGCAAGCACAGAAGCAAAGAGGAACAAGCCAAAATAAACGCAGAGGTAGCAAAACGTAAAGCAAAACTGGCTGAAAAGTACAATACTGACACGCAGCATTACAAGGGTATTCCTGTTGAGCTGATTGTAAGAGAGGACTACGGTTGCTACAAAGCAAAACGTTTCAAAATCAATGGGAGCAATCAGAACGTGTGGATTCCAAACTGCTATCTTGAGGATGACGGAACAATCAGAGCAAACGTAAACATTGATTTTGTATTTCGTCAATCGGTAAACCAGTTAAACAAAGCTGGCATTACGCAAGCCATTATTGGCATCAAGCGTAAAATGCCTTGTGCGGAAACGTACAATCTTAAAAACACCATGCAGAAAATCGGAGATAATGGTAATTATTAAAAATGGAGGCAATACAAATGCGCACAAATGGGCAACTTTGCAAATGTGATAGATGCGGAGCGACATATTTTGTAAAACTTTTGAAAACTGGCGATATGGATGGTGGCTTTTCTCATTGGGAAAAGTTTGAAGAAGCACCCGGATGGGCAAAAATTGACGGAATGGAGCTTTGCTGTAAATGCCATAATGAATATTTGAACATGGTCGCTCGTTGGAAAAATAAAATAATTGAAGATTCAAAGAAATCCAAAATTCAATCATAAAAACACCCCTGTGCAACCATCAAGGCTACACAGGGGTTTACTTTACTTATCAGCAATGCAATCCCAGTAGAGATATGCCTTTCCGTCTGCGGCATCTGCGTCCTCAAGGAAAGCCTTTGCCATGTCAGCGTAGAAGCCCGGAGTGTCAACGGACTGACGCTTTGCGACCTGACAATAATCCGAGTACATCATGTTCATGACAGCCCAGAAATCGTTCGGGTCGCAGGTGATGTTGCGCTGTTTCGCAACGTCCTGCGTCTGTTCCAGCGTCCAGTGACAGCCTTTTGTGCCGTCGGCGTTCACCATACTGTCGCACCATTCCTCCGCTTCATCGTGGGTGAGGTGCTGGCGCGGCATCTTGATGGAGCGGCTGTCTGCGCCGCCACGTTCGTACTGCCCAGACCGTTTATCCCAGTCGCCGTTCTGCGAGAAGCCGATTTGCGGCATTCTGCGCCCATTCTCTACGTTAGGGTAGCGGGGGATAGGGTAGGGATCGATGTAGCGGTTCTCTTCCTGCGGATAATAGGGATAGCGGTCGTTGCCGCCTTCCAGCTTACGCAGACGGCGTTCCATCTCACGTTCCCTGCGGTCACGCTCTTCCTCAAGGCGGTCACGCTCCGGCTCACGGTCTTTGTCGTGTTCACGGAGCATCATCATGCGGCGAAAAGTGTTCTTGCCCATAATCTATACCTCCTCAAGAAATGGACGCGGGCGCTCCGGCGTGGGAGCGGCAGAAGCAGCCAAGATACTTGAACGTGCCTGTGCCGGTCGCAGACGTTGCCACACGGGTAGCGTAGCGGGTGCGAGTGTGGATGCTCTCGGCGGTTGCCTGAGCGCAGTTGCAGTCGGTCAGAGGGTATGCGGTAGTGCCTGCGCCGATGGTGATGACAACAGGGGCGTTGATAGTGGTCGTGTCCGGGATGCTCTGAGCAACCACAATGCAATAACGCTCTCCATTCTGGTATGCGCCAGCAGGGATGTTGATGGTAAGCGTGTCGTTGGCGAAAGTCACCGACTGGCTCAAGACCAGATGGGGGCAGAGTTTGCAGCTTGTTTTGCAAGCCATAATGTTTTCCTCCTAAAAAATCAGGGGCAGAGGTGTCTTACCCCTGCCCCGATGGTTCACCCGGTGTTATCGGGGAGTGTGTTGGTTAGCAGCAGCCGCAGCAGTTCACGCCCAAGTTGGGGTTTGCCACCTGATAAGCGGGAATCGGACGAGGATTGACACGGTTCAGGATGGTATCAGTCTGCTGGGACATCACGGTGGTCAGAAGCGCATTCTGACGATCCTGAGAAGCGGCGAACTTGAGGTTCTGGTTCTCGGCGGTCAGAGTGGCAATCTTATCCTGTGTGAAGTAGTCCATCATGCTGCGGAAGTTGGCGTTGCAGTTGTCCACGATGGCGCGGGCGTTGTCTGCGATAGCCTGACGGGTAGCGCAGTCCTCCGTTGCGATTGTGTACTTCAGGTCGCCGATGAGCTGCTTATTCTCGCAGCAGCAAGATGAAAGCTGCGTGGCAAGTGCGGTCTGACCAGCCTGCCGTGCGTTGCCCTCCTGCATGATGGCAAGGCTGATGGCGTTGTCGCCGTTGGACACGCTGCGCTCCAGACCGTTCACGAGCTGTGCGTTCTGGTAGCCAAGCTGACAGATGGCGCTGTTCACGCCTGCAAAGCCGTTCGCGATGTTGGCGTTGATGCCGTTGATCTGCGCCAGCTGGTCATAGCCCAGAGAGCAGATACCGCTCTGGATGCCCGCCAGAGAGCGGGAGGTATCCTGCTGGTAGAAGCCCTCAGACAGAGCCGCGCGGGTGTCTGCACCGCCCTGACCGGTTGCGCCAGTGCCGACCAGATAGGGGATGTAGGCATTCATGCCGTTGTCGCCGCCGTTGCGGCCATAGCCGTTCGTGCCCCAGCCAAAGATGATGGCGAGGATGATAACCGCCCACAGACCTTCATTGCCGAAGAATCCGCCGTTGTTATTGCCGCCGTCCTGCCCAGCCAGATAGCCAGTTGCAAAATCGTCCATAACAAAACTCCTTTCAGTTTTGCGTTATGCTATCCCACCGCCGTATGCGATGGGCGAAGCCAAACAAATGCGGTTTTTGTCAAGTCCGCAAAACTGAGAAGCGTTTCGCTTAGAGGGATGCGTTATCGGGGAAGCGTCAGGTTCAAGACGCTTGCCAGTTGGTTCAGGTCAATGCCACGCTCTTTGGCGAGGTTCTGCGCCATCGTTCGGAGCTGTGCTTCGTTTTTGCCCTGAATCAGGTTCAAGCCCTGCATGATGGGTGCGCTCTGCCCACCCAACTGCTGGATAAGCCCCATCGGGTTCTGCCCGGCACGAGCTAGATTTGCAAGCTGCATGATAGGGCTGTGAGTAATCATATCAAACGGAGAGGGCATCGCTTATTCTCCTTTCTTTGCGGTGGCAGCGGGCTTAGAAAAGCTCTTCTGCCACTTTTCCAGTTCATCCAGCCGGTGCACGAGGGCATTGTACTGCTCAATAGGCACATATTGCTGTGTCGGTGCAGCGGTCTGCTGTGCCTGTTGCGCCTGCATCTGCCGCCACGCTTCCGGGCTGTAAAACTCTAACACGTCAGATTCACAAGTGCTTGGATTCAGACGTTTGCAGTAGATGACACCACTACGCAAATCCGGGCAATACGTCCATCTTCCGTACAAATCAGATGGAATCGCCAAAAATTCTTCCCTGCTGGAAACAGGCCTGCCAAGCAACCAACCGCCATCTTGTGCCGACTGCTGAACAGGCTGCTGCCCATTCATCGGCTGCGGACGCTGCGGCTGTGCCTGTTGCATCTGCGTGTTCGGTAGGGGAGTGGTAAGGCCTACCGTTCCCATGCCGCCGTAAGGATTAACAGGCTGCTGCGGAACGTAAGGCGTTCCGGGTGTCGGATAATAGCTCATAAAACATCCCTCCTTGTGCATCCAGTGTACTGCATTGGCAGAAAACGAAAGACAACGAACGCCAAACGAAGGACAAAAAAGAAAAGCGCCCACACGGAAAAATCCGCATGAGCGCTTAACTGTTAAGGGCCTCACATTGGAAGCGAAAATAAAGTATCACATTTTGACTTGCAAGACAAGAGTTTCGACAAAACAAGTGCAAATAAAACAAAATCCCCCACTTTGCCTACAACGTACCCCGCGTGGAACGCAGGGCTTCGGAAAAGCAGGGGATTTTTTTGTAAAATCAAGAGCGGAACCGCCCGCAGGCAATGACGCTCTCTACAAAGGCCGTAGCCTTTCAAATCATAAATCGTATGGCGTATAATACAAAGACGCATATACCGATAAAACTACGCCTATAAATGCACCATGCCAAAACGGAAGGACGGCTTTTAGAACACTTGATGTCGCCCCAAAAATAATCAGAGCAAACAAAACACGGGACAAAAAGTGATATATTTTATTTGCCATAATTCATATAAAATCGTCTCCCGCATGGTACGCACTATAAGTAGGCGTGCAGGAGACTGTATCATCTTAAAAGACCCGCCATGATACGCATCGTTGAGAGGCTTAGCGGGTTCAGATATCCACCCTAATGCGCTTCTTCGAGAGGCCGGGTGGATTTGTTAAGATAATTATACCATAATTCGTGCAAAAAGAAAAGCGGCAGACCCGAAAGCCTGCCGCTTTTTGAATTGTCAGAGCAGAAGCCCAAAACTAATTCGATGCTCGCAATTATTATATCACACATCCAGCATTTTATCAATAATTTTTAGCCTATTGCCGATTGATGTCCGACAATACGGCACACGCGCTGCAATATCAACTTGGCATAGCTGGTCAACGTACCGCAACCGGGCGATTTTCCGGTCATACCTCCCAAGCGGCGCACGTTTTATCACAGCTTTTATCTGTTCTGCATTAAGCCCTTGCAACGCTGGCGGAAAGACTACACGAGCCGCCGCCACAGGCAGCACCGAGCCAAAAAGGCTGCGGCAACTGTCCAGCGTTGCGCACCATTACGGTGACGTTACCGAGATGATGGCAAATCTGGCCTTTAATGGAGAAAGTGCCGGTCTCATTCGTAAAAATGGCCTGTTTTAACCAATGTCGTGTGTGCGTAGTGCTACTCATAGTCAAAACCTCACTGATTTTGCAAGGCCGCTTTCATGCGGTCAAAGAAAAACTGAATCACCGTGCCGATGGTCTCATCGGTGATGGCCCAGCTGATGAGCCTGCCGTATTTGCTGGTACTCAGGGCGGCGCGGAGCATCTTGACGCACCACGCCTTGCGCTCTGCGCCTCTCTTGGTGCCCTGAATCTCATGCTCTGCCTGCTCGATCAGGTCAAGCACAGTGCCCTTGACAGCCGCGCCGTAGCCCAGCCGGATGCAGCCCAGGGCGTAAAAGATAAAGCCACCCAGCACGAGCACGAGGGCCACAGGGGTGGGAAGTGCGGTCAAAAGGTTACGAATCGCTTCCATGATTGGTGACTCCTTTCAAAAGATAGTTGTCGATGTCGGTGCGGCTCTTCTGCATTCCTTCGCGATTGTTGCCGGACAGCTGCGCGTCCAGAAGGTTGCGCACCCCGTCGAGGGTCAGACGGCTCACCTCGTCAATTTCTTCAAAGCGGCGCAGATCTCGGGCAAGGGCCTGCGTGTGTTGGAGCTGGCCCTGCTCTAAGGTGCCGATGCGCTTGTCCATCTCATCCAGCCGCTTGTTCTGCACGTTATCCGGCTCCTGCGCCTTCTTGATGTACTTGTGGATGATTTCCAGCACCTTGTCAATGGTGATGGCCGCAGCGCAAAGGCTGCCCAGGATGCCCAGCACCCACAGTAAAGCTTCTTTTTCGGTCATTTACCCTCCCGGAGACGGGTCAGGCCCTTCTTGCGGATGATTTTCGGGTAGTTGATGGTGGTCACGTTGAGGTCAACGTTGCCGGAGATGCCAGGCACGCTACCTTTGCTGGTGTGCTGGTGGGCGTTGTACTTAAAGTCCACCTTCGGGGTCTTGCCGGTGTAGTCAGCCAGCCAGACATCATAAGGGTGCAGAGCCGCACCGCCCACAAAGAGATGTGCCTTTGCAAAGCTGGTGTAGGTGTAAAGCTGGGCGTAAAAGCCCATCTGTTCCACCTCGTGCAGAGCATAGGCAGTCAGGTCGGTCAAGCTCTGCTTGTCCAGACTGACGAGCTTGTTGTCCTCCACGTCCACAGCCACAGGCAGGGTCAGCTCCTTGCCGTAGACCGCTTGCCGCACAAGGTAAAGCTCTGCATCGGCCATCGCTTCGCTGGTGGCGTAGGTGTAGTAGTAAACGCCCACGTCCAGCCCCGCAGCCCGGGCGTTGCGGTAGTTGGTCTCAAAGGTCGGGTCGATGTACAGGCCGTCTGCCCGTTTGGAGAGCTTGCGGTTGGTGGATACCGTCTTGAGCATGGCCCCCTTGTAGCCCGCCGCTGCTACCTGTGCCCAGTCGATGGTGCCCTGATAGCGGCTCACGTCAATGTATCGGTAGGGCGGCTCACCCGTCCACCCGGTCACGGTGTCCACAGTGGGCACGTCCGGTGCAGGGGCAGGTTCTTCCTTGTCGGCGCTGTCACCGGCAGCGTGGGAGAGGGCAGAAAAGATATCCCGCAGGAAATCAAGCATTACTTTCCACCTCATAAAATCCCTCCTCCGTCAGCTTTTTCATCACGGCATCCTTGTACCGGTCAGGCACGTTGTCGATGGTAAAAGCGCCGTCAAAGCGGTGCAATTTAATTTGGGTCACATAGAACAAAACCATAACATCCTCCTTTACTGTGCGGCCAGCAGGTCGAGCATAGCCGCTTCCAGAGCAGCAATACGCTCTTCTGCGGTGGGCAGCTGTGCCTTTTCCTCTGCTTCCTTGCGGGCCTTTTCCTGTGCAGCCAGCTCTTCGGCGGTGTACAGCACATACCGCTGCACTTCCACCTTTTCGTCATAGGCTTCCTTTGCGGCCACACCGGGCACATCCACCACCTTCCAGCGGTCACGGCCCCCGTTGGGGTAGGTCTTGTACTCGTAGTGGCTGACCTCTTCCACGCCCGCCACAGCATCGTGGTGGACAGTCTGGGTCTCCTGCTTGAGGTAGCCTTTCGTCAGGTCAGGTTTTTCGATGGGGTTGCCGTTGCTGTCGATGATTTTCATAGGGTCTCCTTTCAGTTATGCCACTCTGCGCCAGATGTACATGCAGTATGCCGGGGGTTGGACGGTAGTGGAAGCGCCGTAGATGGAGTTGGAGTTGGCGGCACTAAAGCGAAGGTCGTGTATTAACGTGCCGCCTAGTCCCGTTGCTGGATATTCATAATTGGCTCCATCCGCAAAGTAAAACGCTCCTTCTGCGTCGGCATTAAAAATGCCATACTGACTGGTCACTTTAGCCGTAATGTTCGGCAGTCCTGCCTCTACCGTTGTACCAGCCGGATGCGTGTCGCTCGCACCCATGATAAAGCGGCCCTCAATGCGCTCCCATGTGCCGCCGTACAGCTCGGCAGGGCTGGTGGAGTTTTCGCTGATGTACAGACTGCCAACGGGGTGGTCTCGCTCGACTACCGCCGCAAGGACTTGTTGATAGATAGCATAGGCATCAGGGCCAATGCCATTTTTGAGTTCTCCTAGTGCCATTGTTTCTCCTTTCGGTTATGCCACTCTGCGCCAGATGTACACGGAGTAGTAGGGAGGAATGCTAGAGCTAGATGCAGTGTTTCCTGTAACGGAGTATGTTTCTCCACCGGGCTTCTCACCGTATGTCGAGGAAAATCCATCATTGGCGAGTGTATACTGTCCGTCATTAACTTTTTTGTTATTATCGTTCCATGATTGTGTTTTGTAGTTATATGTGGCAATGGCGGATGTCGGATATCCGACCAAAGCACCAAGCTGCCACATAAACCCTAATTTGTACTCATGTTCATGCGCCGTGCTACCTCCCGTACTCCCTGCCGGGTAGGTATCACTTGCACCCATGATAAATCTGTTCTCAATTCGTTCCCATGTGCCGCCGCCAAATGTCACAGCCGGGTTTTCTGGGCTGATGGTCTGATAGATACTGCCTACAGGATGTGCCGCAAGCAGGAAGTTGGAATAGATGGAGCCGTCACCATAGAACTGACCGCCATACTTGATGGGATACCACCGGGCGGAAATTTCCGCAGTCGGAATGTTGTGTGCACGGATACGGATAGCTCCGGTTCGAGTTTCGGGGTTTACAAGCATAGCTTTACCGGCTACGTCTGCGCTTGCAGGGTCGATGCTGACAGATACCACAGTCGTGGACGTAACATCCGCTGTAATGTCGATGTAATGTGGGTATTCTGCAACTTCTGTGTCTGTTTGCCACCCCGTGATCGGAATAGAAAGATCATGTGGAACAACGGAGTCTGCTTTGCCTGCCAGAGCATCACCAGTAGCCTTTGCGTCGGCAGGGGCGTTTTCGATGCTGAGGGTTTTGTCAGTATTTGCCTTGGCCCCGGCCTCTTCCGAGTATTTCTTTGCATTGGCTTCACTGGTTGCAGCGGCAGATGCACTGGATGTAGAAGCCTCAGCGGATGCAGCGGATTCGCCAGCTTTTGTGGTTGCAATTCCGGCCTGTTCAGTGGCAGTAGTAGCAGAAGTAAAAGCCTTGTCCGCTTCTCGTTTTGCATTGGCTGCGCTTGCCTCTGCGCTCTTTCGAGCTGCTTCGACTGCTTTAATCCAGTCCTCTTCTGTGCCAACATATCCATGCTTTACAGCAATGGCATAGGCGCTATAAGGGCCGATTTCAATTGTTTTGCTCATTCAAACGTCACCTCCAAAATCCCAGAGCCGTTGTCTTGCATATTTATTTCGGTCAAGCTATCGCTTTTAACCATATAAAGAACGCCGTTCTTCTGTTCAAAGTTCATCCAACCGCCTTTATTAGCGCTTTGTTCTGCAAGGCGGGCGCTTTCAGCGGAGTTTTCAGCTTGCTTCTGTGACTCTTGTGCGGACGTTTTGGCATTTACTTCGGACAGTTTTGCATTCAGCTCTGCTTTTTCAGCGGCAATTCTTGCAATGTCCGCACCTGCAACGTCTGAAAGAGTATTCAGCGTTTCGGCATTCATAGGAGTGCCTTCAACGATAGGCTCATCGTTGCGAACCAGTGTGACAACTTCCGATGTGCCGTCAGACTTTTTCATTGTCCATCGGTTTGGGTACTTTGCTTCTCGGTCAACAAAGTGCATAGTAAGGTTCACCTCCACAGACCGGCTCTGAACAGTAGATTAGATGGTTATTGGCTATCGTTTCGATATCAAGTAGAATTTCTTCGACCTGATTGATAATCGTATAGTGCAGGTAATTGAGGGAAGCGGGGGTTTCGGGGGTATCATTCTTGCCGCTGCACAAAGAACGAATTGCTTTGATATTGGAAAGCCACCGGGAAGCATCCGAGACAGTCAGGTATCCGTTTACATCCCAATCGGTTTTCACCGAAACAGATGCGTTCAAGATAGAAGCGATCTCTTGGATTCCACCTTCAATGCGGTTATAGTCCATGTAGCTCAGAGCGCCCTTCATGCCAGCGGCCCATTCTGCCTGCTCTTTCTCTGTCCACGTTCCTGCTTTTGCTTTCAATGCAAGCACCTTGACTTGCGCAACGTCATTATTGGTTCTGTCTGTAATCCACCTGGTCAACGAACATCAGCTCCTTCCAAGAGATACCCTTCGACCGTCCCGTGAAAACAGCCGGAATACTGATAAGAAAAGCTCGTAGTCAACAGTACAGAGGAATAGCCAAACTGGTGATGAACAAGAACATAGTCCAAAGCGTCAAAATGTGGGCTTGCACGATATTTCAATGTGACCTTGCGGCGGTTAGAAAGCACCTTGTATGCTTCTGTCAAAATATTCCTGCTCTGGCTGAGAACGCTTTGAGACAACATTTCATTGCTAACAGTCTGCGTTGCTCCGCTCTTTGTTGGGTTTTCTGGGTAAGAATACGTTTTGCTTGTAGTGCTCGAACCATCGGAAGATTTTACATCAATCGAACAAGTCACATTTTTCAAAGGGGAAGAGAACGCAATTTCAGGCCAGTTGAAGTTATTGACAATGTCGATTTCACCGGCAAGGTTTGCTTTTGCAGTGGAGATATCAGGAACGCGTCCAATTACAATCACACCTTCTCTGGTTTGATATGTTGCCATACCAGCTGCGTTAGCAACCATCTGCAAAATATCCGAGTCCTTATAATTGCTTTTGTCCTGACTTGTGATATCTGTGCTATAATTTTTCAGTTCATCGGAAATCTGAAACGTTGCCACGTTATCACTCAAAAGTTCCAACGCATCGTAGGCCATCTCATAAAGAGTGCCATACATTCTTCCTGTATAGTTGGAAACCATCAAATAGCCGAAAGCATCACGGGCCGTAAAACTAGCTTCAATGCTATTAGAAGGAACATTCCACTCAGACAAGAAGAACTTGCCACCAGTAATCCATTCGACCGTTCCGTCCAAGTCCATGCCGTATTCCACAGAGATAGGCTGGCGCTCATACAGGTATTTGTAAAGACCTTCCGGGTTGATCGGGTTCCACTTCTGCGTGCTGTTATCCACTGTAAAAGTAATGCTGTCATTCGGGAGTTGACCGCTGATCGGGTCTCTTGTGGAATCGTGCTTGTACGAAAAAATATCTTTCTTTTCAAACACAATGAACTGACCCAGCTTTATTTGCTCAACCCTTGCGCGACGATTTTCCAAACACCACGACAAGATTTGAATGGAAATGGAATCATAGTTTGCAATCTCCCAGTCAATGTCAGTGGTGATAGAGGAATTATCCGACACTGTTTTTGTGGATACGACTACGCTTCCAGAATAAGCGGTCAGCTTGAAGCTTGTCGGCCATTCATTGAACGTTGACGACCATGTGATGGTAATACCGGGAATAGTCACGGTATGAACTTTGCTAAACGAGAGCGTAATAATCGGGTGGTTTGAAGTTGAAACGCAATTTTCGCTAACATAACCAGCCTCCTGAGATTTTACGCTTCTATCAAGCAAGGTATAATTACCGTCCAAAACAGTGAAATTTAATTCACCGGTAGAATATTTCGTATAAGTATGTGCTTCACTGTCAACGATAGAAGATACATTGCTGAAGAACGTTTCGCCATTTGTGCTAGGAATCGCGTCTTCTTGCAAACCCGGTTCTGTAACGCCATAGGTGATGCGTACAAACATCTCCGGCACAAGCGTTTCGGAAAACTTGTCAAGCCACTTCTGAGAAGGTTGTACCATAGGCTATACCTCCACAAGCGCAATCGAGCAATCCGTCCAGCCCATCACATTACCGGTTTTAGGCCCGCGCCGCCACATACCAGATGTTCGGTCTGAAACGTACATCTGCCGCGTGTCGTATCCGGCCTTTGCCTGGTTATAAAAGCGAACGGTACAGTAAAATCGTGTCGTGAACAGGCTGAGAATAGTGGCCCACTGTTGTGCGGTAAGATAGTTCCACTTCAGGGACACCTTTGCTACATCATGCCGCACAACAGAGCCAACTACTTTACCTTGAACATTTCGTCCAGAATCCACGATGGTGCTAGTGGTCGCTTCGTAAGAAGAAGGTTCCGGCAAGTCTACGCCATTTACAGTTACCAGTGCTGGAATTGTCATAAACCGCCACCTCCTTAGTAGCTGTAAACTTCACTGCCCATCAAAGACTGTCCACGGGCGTTCTGCCGCTTCTCAACGGATGCTGTGATCTGCTTTCCGTCAAGGTAAATTTTGAGTTCCTTGCCACCGGTCAGCTCGTCACCATACCGCTGGAAGATATCGAGGAATGCGTTGTAAGTGCCATTGTAAACAGATTCACGCATTTCCTCTTCGTTGATGTTGACGTTTACACTTGTAGTGCCGCCATAAGAACCGGAGGATGTGCCGTTGTTTTTATCCCATTCTTTCGTTCCTGGGTAAGAACCATTTTTGTACTTTTCCAGCAGTTCCTTGTACTGCTGTTCGTAGTTGGTTGGGTCTTTGGAATCGTCAAAGCTGCTATTGGCCGCTTCTTGACGTTTGCGCTGGCTTTCTTTACGTTCATTTGCAACTTTGTCTGCCCAGTCGTACATTGGGTTAGAAACATAATCCATCTTGCTATGAAGAGGAACCTGATTCCATGCCCAAATTAAGGTGTTAATTGCATCCACAAAGCCCTGAACTGCCGTGCCAATAACGCGTAAAATGGTTTCAAAGACAATTGAAAAGAAATCGCCGATTCCATACCAAAGATTAGACAGGAACGAAGCGATGCTCTTGTTCTTATTGGCAAAATTGACAAGAGCGCCAACCAACATACCAATCAGGGAAATAACCAGCATAACAGGGTTTGCATCCATTGCAATGTTCAAACTTGTTTGAGCAGACGTTGCAGCCATAGCGGAAGGGACAAACTGGCTGATAAAACTAGAAGCCATGCCTGCAATGTTGTTCCAAACGCTGCTCAACCCCTGCGTCAACCACTGCAAGCTGTTATCGGCAATGGATTTGATTTGCTTTCGTTGCTCATCATCCATTGCATGATAGAAATAGGAAGCGGCCCATGTGCCGAGCTTTTCAAGGTCGCCGTTAGAAATCGCATCCCACAGAGTGCCAATGCTGCCAAAGAAATCAGATTGTAAACTCTGGTCAATCTGCTGCCACTGGGTGTCAAGACCGTTCAAGAACCCGGCAACGTAGTTGGTAGCCTGAGTAGAACCGGTGTTAATCAGTTCGTTGCCTTTCTCCTGCACAGCGGCTACAACGCCCTGCATAGATGTGGTGACGTAGGGGACAGCAGCAGTGATACCGTTTGCAAGGCCTTGGTCGACGTAGATACCAAATTGTTCAAATAGCTTGGAAGGGGAGTGGATATCAGTCTCAGTGGTGAACTTATCGATGACGGCTTTGGCAAGATTTGCAGCCGCTCCAGTTGCGTTGCTGATTCCGCTCTGAATGCCTTTTACAAGACCTTGCCAAACGTTTTTCCCAGCTTCATACATTTTTGATGGCAGAGAAGCGATTGCGTCTGCAACTGCGTTTACCATGTTTGCAGCAGCTTTTCCCGCTTCTGCTGCCCAATTTTCCACTCCATCCAAGAACCTCGTAAAAGATTCTCCGGCCGATTTGATATGGTCATCCAAATGAACAAACCAATCGATCACGCTTCCGATGTCGGAAATCAAATCTGCTAAGCCAAGAAGGGCATTAGCAATGAAGCCTTGATTCATTGAAACGTCAAGGCGCTCAGCCTCAGTTGGGCCTTTGCTAACCCAACGAACAAATGTCTCAATATCTGCAATCAGGTCAGCCAATCCAAGAAGAGCATTCGGGAACAAAGTTTTGTTCATCGTGACATCCAAACGCTCAGATTCGCTGATTCCGTCTTTAATCCAACGAATAAAATCAGAAATGCTATCCACAATTTGAGCAAATCCATCAACAAAGAAGGATGCCATGTTTCCAGCATCAATTCCAAGCTGTTGAAAAGCGCTATGCCAATCGGATTTTAAGCCAAAAGACTCTTTTTCGCTTTCGCTACCTAATCCGCGAATCGCAACAGAAACGGCTTCAAATCCGATAACGGCGAGACCAGCTACAGGATGACCGCTGATAATCAATCCAATTCCAATTAAGGTTAGAGCCAAATCTCCTAAATCCAAGTCCAACTTCTTTACGACTTGTCGGATTGTTTCAAATGCGTTAGAAGCGCTTTCTTTCCATTCATCAGGCAGAAGGTCGAGAATTTGCTGTGCGAGTATTTTAATGGATTCTTTTAAATGCTCAATGGATTGTCCAAGTTTTCCTTCAGTAAGAGAAATATTCCATCCCTGAGAGAATCCAAGTGCAGCAAGCTCAATAAGGTCTTTTATTCTTTGCAGACCGATTCTGAATTTCTCGCTGTTCTGATACAAGTCCACAAAACGCCATACAATTAGTGCCACAGTACCAGCAATTACAGCAAGTTCAGGGTTGACAAGCCCTAACTTCTTTCGTAATTCTCCAACAACCTGCCCCAATTTGTAAGCTAACCCGTGGACATTGTTTAACTGGCTAAAAAGAAAATCAGCAATTTTCCAAGCGGCAAATCCGGCTGCAACACCTGCAATGATTGGAAGAAGTTTTTTTACTTTTTCCTTGATTTCATCAATAGATGTGCCAACATAGTTCTTGAACATATCGTAGCCGGACAGGTCTACATCGCCCAAGATGTTGCCAGCAGCGCCAGCACCAGCACCAGAGCCAGAACTTCCCTGTGTGGGGTCAATGATGTTCAGCTCATCAAAACCCATCGTGTAGTCTTTGAGGGCTTTGGCAGCTTTCTTTGTCGAATCGGCTGTATCATCCATTGCGTCACCGATACCGCCAACGCTGTCAGCGCTCTTTGTGAAATCAGTGAACACGACCTTCACGCCCATCAGCTTTGCCACCCATTCAACAAACTCTCGAATGAGCTGTACGGCGGCAATCAGCGGGGGGAGAATGGATTTCAGGGCAGGGTAGAGCAGAGAGCCAACAGACTTCGCCAACATATCCAGCTGCGCTTTCAGAATTTTGATCTGGTTCGCAGGGCTTTGGATGGTCTGTGCAAGGTTGCCCTGTACGTTGGCAGTCTGCTTCATAATGGCAATGTAACGCAGAACCGCCTTATCTGCCTGAGACAGACTAGAAACCTGCTTGTTAAAACCCAAAGCAAGAAGCTCCTGCTGTAAGCGTGCCTGAGTCAGGTCAATGCCCAAACGGCGAATAGGCTCAATCTCGCCAGAGATTGCGGAGGACATTGCGGTAAAGGTCTCTGCAACGTCCTTGTTCCAATAGGAACCTTCGTCATAAGCAAGCTGAGTCAGGTTCTTGGACAGAACGTATGCTTTGTCGCTGGCCAGACCAAACGAAGTACCCAAGCTCTGAATGGTAGCCATGTAGGTCATCGCTTTGGTCGGGTCAACGCCAAGCAAACCCTGCATCTTGCTAATGAGCGTATCGGCTTCACCGCTCAAATTGCCCATAGCATTATGAAACAGGTCTGTTGCTTCATAGAAGTCGTTAAATTTCGCAACAGCGTTGCCAAGATAATCAGCAATGGCTTTCAGCGAGACCAGCTTTGCCATGTTCCGCATAAAGCCGTTCATCTGATGGGACAGGCTGAGATAGCTCTTGCGCTGCTTTTCGTTGGCAGCAGTCACACGGTTTGCCTGTGTCACAACTTTGCTCAACTGCGGGGGGAGCTTTGCAAAGGCGTTGCCTACTTTGTCAAGCTGAGATGCAAGGGGAGTAAGGGCAGTAGAAATCTTCTGGCAAGAGCTTGCAAAAGAATCAAGGTCTGTCGCTTTCAGCTTGTCGGTCAGGTCGGGAACCTTTCCGATCGCATTGAAAGCGCTGCCAAGAGCTTTAAGGTTCGATGCGTCCAGAATGGACAGAGGAGCCAAAGCGTTAGTGAGCTGAGTAATGCTTCCAGACATGGAGTAAAAGTCAACGCCGTTCAAGCCAGACACAGCCGCAGGAATCTTCTTGATCGCATTCACGACCGTGTTGATGCTCTTTACGCTTGCGGTCGGGTTAACGTTGGAAAGTCCATTTAGAAAGCTGGTGATTTTGTCCAGCCCGGACATTCCAGCGGATGCCTGTTTCAGCGTTGCAATAGAACCGGCCAGCCTGTCAAGGCTGTTCACAACCTTTGTGACGTTGCCTTTTGTCCGCAAATTAGAAATGGCGGTAGCGAGCTTGTCGATATTAAGCTCTGCACCCTGCGATTCCGCAGAAATCTCTACGGATAAGCTCGTAATATCAACATCAACCATCACTACCACCATCACTTTCCATCATAGAGAACATCATTCTCTTGATTCGCTCCTGCGCCTCAACTGCGCGTTGGTATTCATACTCGTCTTTCTCCTTTTGAGTAAGGGGAAGCGGTCTATCCATGTACTTGATGGGCTTAGACCCTTTCTTTCGGAACATATTGCCAACCGTAGAGGAAAGCGCAGATGCCATGTAAAAGCCATTTCTCCACGCTTCAGCGTTGGCTCTGCGCTCCCGTAGCTCCTCTGCGTCACGGTAGACCTTTGCCAGCCAGACATCGCCGTGCCAGAACTGGTCGTATGTCATGCCAATGGAGATGTAATAGGCTTCTACATCGTGGAACAGCTTGGAGAAGGAGAATGGCTCTCCCTCTCCGTCTGCTTCCTGAGATTGTGCGGTTACACAATCTCCCACGTTGCGTTTTTTGCGGTCTTGTCCTCAGTGTCAGTTGCCAGCAGGGACTTGGAAGCGTCCATGAACATCTCAAGCAGAATTCCCATCAGGTCTTCCTTCTCTTCGATGTGCTGGAACATCTCGTCAGTGACCTTGCGCCTGATGCCCTTGTTCCGAGCAATGAAAGCGCCGTAGAACAGGGCACGAGAGTTGGACAGCAGATTGGTCATCTGGGTATACTGGCCAATCTGAAAACCTGCACGCTCAGCAGCTTCCACGCTGTCACGAGTGAAGGTCAGCTCGTAAGTGTTCTTGCCATCGGGGGAATGAAAGTTGATAACCTTAGCAGCCATAATAAATGCTCTCCTTTATAAATAGGGGCAGAACCAAATCCGTTGTTCAGTTCTGCCCGGTTTGATTGATTCGATTTTTGCGGTTTAGCCGCCAGTGACAGTCAGGGTCTCGCTAAACTCAGGCTTCTTGGTGAAGATGCAGTTGATGGTCATTTCCACAACCTCGTCCACGCCAAAGCCGGACAAGCCAACCTGATGCATACCCTGCCAAGTGAAGCCGGAGCCGTCCTGCATCTTCAGGGCGTAGTACTTCACGGCGTTGCTCTCGGAAGTCTCATCATAGCCAGCGGTCTTGACCTTCGTATAGTCGGCCTTGTTGTAGTTGGCAGTAAAGGACTTGGTGTCGCTCTGGATGATGCCGAAGATGTTGACCTGCATGGGGTCAGACAAGGTGGTGGCATCCAGAAGGTTAGGCTCGGAGATCAGGTCGGGCACATCCTTGATGTCGCACAGCTTCGTCAGAGCGGTTGCGCTGTCGCCACAATACAGGGTGGTATTCAGACCGGAGATAGCAGTACTCATAGAATGTTTACCTCCTTAGTTTCGGTAAATCATTCCGTCCTCTCCGATTGTTGCCCCGTAGCTGCAATCAATCCGATAGACGGAATTGTTGTACAGCCCATTCAACGGGGCAAACGACTTGCGATAAAATTTAAGCGGTTCAAGAACAGAATCCACGATGCCAACGATGGAACGTGCTTCTGCAATGCGCCCGGTGTTCTTGTTAGAGTAGACCCGCACACGCAGGGAAACGGCGGCGTATTTGCTGTGACCGGCAGAATCAATGTGCACAGGAAGGTTGCTGTTTTCCTCTATCTGCACACACGGAAACTTCTTGACGTTGCTGTCATTGATTTCACCAGTGACGAAGATGCCGGGGATTTGCTTTCGCAATTCCTTAGCAACGGCCGTGAAAATAGAATTGAAATAATCAATCAACTATTCCAAACCTCCCTCCACGTTGCTTCGACTTGAGAAGCCATTTCCTCAACAGCCCCCCACATAGCCATAGCTGGCTCGTTGCCGCTTGTTATGACCAGTGTTCCTTTGTCTTTGTACATCACGGTGTTGGCATCATTGCCGGGGTCGCCGTAGTAACTCCAATGGTCACGCTTGCCGTTCCCTTTTCCGTAAGTGCCGTGTTCTCCAACACCAGCAGGAAGCTCGCCGCCATAAGCAGAATGTGCTACGCCAGTGCCAAACTCGATAAAGGCAACTGCCTCGCCTTCGGCAACGATGGTGCAGGTGTTATCTTTCTGATTGATGTGGCACTTCACATCGTTGGAGCCGGAGTATTTCGCATTGGCAAAACGTATCTTTGCGACTTCAAGACCTAGCCACGAAAGGCGAAAAGCAAGTGCTTTAGCCTTTTTGTTCAGGGTGGTTTTGTATTCCTGTATCTGACGTTCCGCATCACGAAGTCCGGCATCGCTCAACCTCACTTTAATTTTCACTTGCAGCCACCTCTTTCAGCGCATACTTCGTATCCGTGATATGCTCTGCGACCTTGACCACAATGTAATTGAAGGGCTTTGAAACGTCTGTCTGAAACCAGACGTGCGTGCCTTCATAAAGCGGTATGTTGCGCTTTTTGCTGGACGAGCTGACAACGTAGTTGTAATCCGTGAACGCGCCGAAAGGGTTTGCTTCCGCAGAACCAGTAGGGGGGCTGACGTTCAGCATCAGCTTTGCGGGGTCGCTCCACGTCTGCGATGTCTCACCAGTTTCGTTTCCCCATTCGTCCACAACAGGTGCTTTCTCGCCAACCGGGTTTGAATACCACAGCGGGCGTTTATCCAGTGGGCTTCCATTGAACATCAGCCGATAACACCTACTCTCGGAACCACTTCATTCAGCAGGGACTGCGCCACATCGGAGCTTTCCCACACACGAGTAATACCGTTGTTGGTGTAGCTCGTCTGTCCGTTTGCGCCGATGTGGTTGTACAGTTCCGCTGCAATGCGTATCTGCAACGACTGATACTGCAAGGGCAGCTCGTCCGGTCTGTTCCCGAAAGGGTAGCCCTGTGCAAATATCTTGTCTTTGGCGAAATCAAGCAGCAGGTCGAAGAGTGGGTAGTCCTCGTCCGTGATTTCACGGTCAAGTGCAGGGGCGATATACTGCCCCAGCTTGACTGCCGCTTCGGAATACTGGTCTCCCATGCTGCTTTCCTCCTTTCGCCTTAGTAAGCCTTGATGCAGTACACAGCGTCCATGCGCTCAAAGGACGGCAGGACGATTTCAGAAGCATAGACGTTGGCGTTGACCGGGTGAACAGTCAGCTCAGTGGTGATGGCAACGCCGGTGTTCACGATGGACACGGATGCGCCAGACTGACCGGACAGCAGGTCGGCTTCCTCAGGAGTAGTGCCGTACCAGACATTGCCCAGTGTGCCAGCAGGGGTAACGACCACCATGCCGTCAGGCAGATACTTCTCGCTTGCGCTGTACTGGTCTGCCTTGAACATCTTGTCATACAGATGGATGGTCAGGCCGGTTGCAGATTCGATAATCTGCCGTGCTTCGCTGTCCAGCAGAACGGCGTTTGCCTTTGCGGTGACAGTCATGAACCGATTCTTCACCTCGTCCGCAGCGATCATGTTGCGGAAGGTGGCAGTGTTCATGTACACCTCAGTCACGACCTCGCCCACGCTTGCCAGAACAGCATCCTTTGCGGCGTTCAGGTCGGCAATGGGGGTGGCGGTGGTGACGTTCCACTTAGACTTCGCAGCAGAGACTTCCTTGAAATTGGTGTTCTTCCAAGTGCCGTCCGGGTCGTAGTTGTAGGTGTAGTTCACGCCGTTTGCCTTGATGGTGATGCCGGGAACGCCATTGGCGGGAGCCAGCAGCTGCCAGATCATACGCTCCGGCACGATGCGCGCACCGGTGATAAGCTGTGCGGTATCGTCGTACAGGCGGTTCATCACGTCACGGGCATAGGGGTCGTTGCTGTCCAGAACACGCAGGATTTCCTGACGGTCTTTCTCGCCCAGATGGTAGCCCTCACGGAAGAACGGCATCTCGGTCTCATCGAACTTGAAACCTTCACGGGTACGGAACGTAGCCTTTGCATCAAATGCGCTGGGCATCAGGGACACGCCAACGCCCTTGTGACCACGCAGCCACTTCAGGTCGAGACCGGCCTTCTTCTTGGCGGGGAACAGCGCGTCAGATGCAAAAGGCATCGCGTTGGTGGGGTCGTTCGTCCAATAGGCGGCAATCGCAGCCGGGGCAAAGACTTCCTTAAGATTCAGTGCCATGTTGTTTTACCTCCTATTAAGCGTTCACGCTGATGTTGTCGCGGCAGAAGATGCCGGGGACGGCGGTCTTGAGTGCCTTGATTGCGTCAGCGTCAAAGGTGAAGCCGGAACTTGCAGCTGCTTTCTTGGTGTCGATAACGCCACGAATCAGCAGAGAAGCATTGGGGTTCTCGTTCGGGTCAACGTCATACAGCAAAATGCCATCGGCGTTGATGGTCTTTGCGCCAGTGTCGCCGGATGCGGTAGCTTTCGCGCCAGCCAGCGTCATGGGATAACCGGCTTTTACCACGTCAGTACCAGCAACGGTAAAGGGAATGGCGGTGTAGTCATTGGAAGCAAGGATGGTATCGTTGATTCCGTTGACCGTGTTTCGGGTAAACTTCATGTTTTCCTCCTTGTTAATGGAAAGCACTCATTGCGTCACTCGATGCCTTAGAAGTATTTGCGTTCTGCTGTGCAAGGCTCTTAGCAAACGCCACACCTTCGCTGTCAGAGCCGCCCTTGCCATCCGCACCCGGAGGTGTGGGCATATCCTTCAGCAGAGAAGCCTTGTATGCGGTGTCGTGAGCGGTCATAAACTCCGACTGGAACTTAAAGACCTTGTCCATGTCGCCGTCAGCCAGTGCAGACGCAGCCTTGTTGGCAAGTTCAGCGTCATAACCTTGTGCAACGAACTTCTCACGGTAAGATGCAAGGGTCTTTTCCTTAACGAGGTTTTCCTTGTCGGCAGTCAGGGCTTCAATCTGCTTCTGCATCTCTGCCAGCTTGTCAGCCTGTTCCTGTGCGGCATTCTCGTCATCGGTACGCTTTGCCTTGAGCTGCTTCTTGTACTCAGCAGCTTCGCCATTAGCTTTCGTCACGGCGTTACGCAACTTCTCAACCTCTGCACTAGGGTCTGCAACCTTTTCAAGCGCAGAAATGATTTCATCGGCAGTCATGCCCTCTTTGTAGGCATCACCAAGCAACACATTGAGTTTCATATCGTTAATTTCCTCCTGCGTTTTTTTACCGTTGCTTCCCTGCAACGCTGCGAAATTTGTATCCCGGCTTCCCTGCCGTGTTTATAGCAAAGGGTTATTCGCCCTCTGTTTCTTTATTGGTATCGGCAGACTGTTCATCTGCTATGTTCCAACATTTGTGCCGGTAACATCCCGTTTGGGCTGTTCATGTGGCTTCGGTGCTTTCCCGTCCTCGCCAAGCTTGCCAGCGGCAATCAGGAAGGGCTTGCTCATTTCGTAAGCAGCTTGTGGGTCAGGGAACAGGCCGGGCGTAGTGAACGCCAACTGCGGGTCAATGGTCTGCTGCAACATCTGTGCAAAAATCTGAACCTTGCTCTGCTGGTTATCGTACTGGCGGCGTGGCAGCTTGATATTGATGTCACTTGCCATCAGCTTAGAACCAGCCGTGTCACGCAGGATTTTCAGCATTACAGACAAGCTTTGGCGTTCAGCGTACTTGAACATATTCTCGTACTGCTGCGCCCTCGCTTCGGTGTGATTCCAGCCGTTGCGGACGATAACTGCACCCACGTTGTCGGACGTTGCGTTCTCACTGCCAGTGGCACTAGGCATGGCAGTCAGGCTACGGTACACGTTCAACATAGAATCAAGCAAGGTCTGGCTCTGCTGCTGGTCAAGCTCGTTTGCAATCTGCGAAACGGAGGCAGGCAAGCTGGTTGTAGATTTCAAGCACATTGCTCCAAGTTCTTTGACCTGCTTCAGTGCGTTATCATCCACAAGGCAGTTGGTAAACACCATGATGGACTGGATGAACTGCGCCACACCGTCCAAACGGTTGCTTTCAAGGTCGTTGATGGCATCAAGCACAGGGATAGCCGGTTCAAACAGACCCATCCGCTCAGGGTTCAGCTTGTATTCGACCATCGGCAGCATTCCAAGGGAGTGGTTCTCCGTTTTCGTAACCTTGCCGTTGTCGATTTCAAAGTACTGGTTTGGCGTATACACGCAAATCAGGTCGTTCAGGTCATTCTGATAATTGCGTGGGATGTGCAGCACGTTGGCGATGGGCTTGTGACCGATGCCGGAGTTATAAATCACATACGCCATGTCTGGGTCTGGAACATCCACCAGCAGGGGCGTTTCGTCAGGGTAGTTGCCGTTGTACCCCTTGTCAGGAAGAACAATGCGGTATCCCTGTCCGCACTCCAACATCCACTGCCAGAGCCGCCGATCAAGCGCATCCTTGCCCTCATACTGCAATGCGTTGGACAGGCGGGCGATTTCCTCGCCGTCACCAGTTGCCGTTTCAGACCGCACATAAGAGCAAGGAGTGCCGCTCATGTATCCCGTGTAGAAGCCCACGCACTCGTTGGCGTGGTTCTCTACAATACGGTTGGTGATTTCAGCGTGATACTCCTTCGTGCGGCTGAGGACAGGCTGACTGCCCAAGTAGTAGTTGTGCAAAAAGCGAATCTCGTTCTTGTTCAGCAGATGAATAGGCTCTGCCTTGCCCGTGACCACTTTCAGCACGTTTGTCCGATTGATTTCCGTCTCCGGCGTTTCAATCGGTCTACGTCCGGTCAGCGGCTTATTCAAGAAGCCGTCAACAACTATCTGATACTCAGCCATGCGCTCCTCCTTTCCGGCAAAATAAAAAGCGCAGCAAGACAAACCTGTTAAGGTCTATCTCACTGCGCTTACAACTGCGCTTCAAAAGCTATTTAGTTCTTAAACTTTGGTACGGAGACCCATGTATCTTTTGGAAGGTTGGAATCTCCAATTGTAATCCAATGGCAAAGAGGACACAGAAGGGAGAACTTGCCTTCCACTTCGCCAAGATAACGTCCGCAATCACACGGATTACCGTTTGCGTCTTTTCGAGGACGCTTGCATCTGACTTTTGCTACCATCTGTGCTCCTTTCGTTGAATTTCTGGAAACAGGCTGTTGAGCACAGACCTGTCAGAAGCTACTGGGAAACTGTTCGCACTTCCAGCCGTGCTATTTTCCGCCCTGGAAAACCTTCACAGTCTTTCTGTTTGCCGGACAGGCAATGGTTCAGGCTGCGATTCGGACGCGGAAGCCGGATTTGAACCAGCGACCTCTTGGTAACCAAGCGAGCTACCTGACTGCTCCACTCCGCGATAGACCCGGCTTGATTGGTTAACCGCTGCTCTTTGCAATGTCATGCCTAAACATCACATTGAGAGCCGGGAATAGCGGTGGAGGTTTTGGAGAATAAGTCCCATGCAAAGCTAGGTGGTTGGTTGTGCTGCGTAACGGAATCGAACCGTTGCTTGCCAGCCGTGGGGGAGACAGGCTGGCATTCCCCTAACAATTGGAAACGCAACATATAAAGTCCGGCGAAGGCGAAAGAGTAAGAAAACCTTCGCCGGTGAAAGGAGGAATATGCTTGTTGACACGCACGCGAGTAAAATGACAAAACCCCGCGTGCAAGCTATTCCTTTAAGGGAAGCTGCAAAACTTCCTGTGTACATTATAAGCCCTGTCAAGTAGTGAAATCAAATAAATAGACCCAGTGAACACAATATATTGTGTTTTTAATCAAAAAGGCCTCTTGACAGGCTCAATTTTGCTGATTCCGTTATACAATTCATCGGCAAGCTGTGCCAGACTGTCCGGTGCATCATCGTGCGGAACTTTGCCAAGCTGCGTGAACATCGTCACCTGTTCCATGAACGCCTTGTACTCTTTCGACTGGTGCTTTTCATCAAGGAAATAGAACCGTTTGATGTCCGGCGCATACTGGATGATTCTGGACAGCTTGCTTTGACCACTAGGCGCACGTTGGCTGCGGACAGAGCAGTGATAACCCTGCTGCCGAAGCTGGCTGTCTACCACGTCACAATATTCATCGCCGCCATTGTTGGCTTCGCCACGCACTACATTGATTTTGTGCTGGATGATTTTGCCCACGACTTCCGGTCTAGTCACGGTTTTATCGCCGTTATTGAACACAAGGTCTGGGATGAATACAGCGTCTCCATACACATAGGCGATAGGACAGGCCGTGAAGTCGCCGCCGCCCCATGCAATATCCATGACCATAAGCTTGCGATCAGGCTCTCCATCAGGCAAAACGCCGTTGAAATACCGCAGTTCATCAGCAGGGAACAGCAGACCTTCACGCACATAGGGCTTACCCATGTACTTTGCCCACCATGTTGCATCATCAATGCTGGCTTTCATATCGGCATAGTAGGCATCGTCAAATCCAACGCCATAGTCATAATTGAAGTTGCTGTGTCCGTTCTCGTCCACCGCAGGAATCACCCGGAAGCGGTACTTTGGGTTGTCTGCATACTGGTTCTGGATGCGTCCCAGAGGGTCAAGAACGTTCCAGCGCGTACCGACCATCAGCTCTAATGCGCCTTGCTTTTTGCGGTCTTTCAGCTGGTTCAGATAGGCATCGTACTTGTTATTCAGACGTTCAACGTTCAGACTTTCCTCCAAGTCCTCAATCAAGTCATCGCTGTACAGAACGCCACCCTCGCCGATTTCAACAGCACCAGTAAGCGTACCGCCAATAGAGCGACAAGTCAGGGTGGGAAAGCGCTTCTTTCGGTTCAGGTCAACGCTTTCATCCTTTGCGCTCTTGTCCACAAGCTGAACGTCAGGGAAGATTTTACCCCAGTTGTAGGTCACAGGGTCAGTGATGATAGACAGCACTTCGCCGTAGAAGCCGTTGGTCAGCTTGTCAGAGTGTCCGCTCATAACCGATGCAACATCAGGGCGGTTGCCCATCAGCCATGTGATGAAGAATATACAGAGGGTACTGTTATGAGTAGGAATTAGACGCTTACCAGCGCAGTACACGCCGCCCTCAACCTGAATGCAGTTGCCCTGCTTCGGCTCGATACGTTCAAACCCACAGAATGCCACGCGGCGAGGTTTGGAGAACTCCTTTAACTGTTTGCGAGGAACAACGCATGGGATAGGACAGGTGGGGTTAAAGGAAATGACATACACTACTTTTCTACCTTGAATGCCACTAGAAGAAAGACATGGTTCATGCTCGGAAACAGAGCAACGCCATCCAAACGTAGAAACCAATGTAATAAAATCGTCTTTTAAGCGAGATTCCGTTGTCGAAAAATCGTATCGGTGTTCTTTTGCTCTTAATGAGCCATCCGTGTCTAGCAGTCCAGCCAATAGCTCCATACGCTGTGAAATGCTAGCAGTGAAATATTCTTCTGGAATATGTTTGACGCATCTATGATACGAATAGCACATACCAACTTTTTGCAAATCAAATCTAAGCCCATCAAAACGGAAGTGCTCAACGCCTGTCGTTTTATGAACATCATGCCATTTTATAGAGTAACCATCGCTTATAACACGCTCTATTATGCACCTATCTTGTTTTGATTCATATAAAAGGCCATCTTGATTTGAACCATCGCCAAGCCACGCCCCCAATGTGTATGGAGGGACGGGAAGTTTTTTGTATTCTCCATCGACAAAATTCTTAAACAGCGCTTGATAGTAATACCGATGCTTTCTCGTGTTTTCAACGCCTGTTTGGTAATCGGGTATCATCTGTTTGGTCTCGATTACATCGAATCTGTTCTTGTGCCGGTTATAAACAGGCCATTCGTGATTTTCATGGCAATCAATGTAAGTGCCATCAGTAAAATGGCAGCGCACGTCAAGCTGGCACTTAGGCGAAACAGCCAGCACCTTTACAAACTGGCCTTTTGGGCTGATAACTTCATCACCGACTTGTAAATCGCCGTGATTCTTCCAGCCGTTTCGTGTAAGAATTGGCGTATCATCGCTCAAAGCCTTGCCTGTTCGAGGCGGTTGGCTAACCCCCAAGAACTCTATCTTGTGGTTAAACAAATCTTCCAAATCACGAACCAGCGTCAAAAGCACCCTGCGTCTCGGCTGATAGAACTTCTTCTCCGGCGCACGATTCCATTCAAGGTAGATGCAATAGCTGTCGAACACGTCCTTTGCTTCAAACAGGTACGTCCGACCGATAATGTCATAGACCTTCGCCACGTCCTCGCCTGTTTTCATCTTGCCCATCATGGCTACACAGACAGAGCGCAGCTCACCAGAGTACTTGTAGGCATCAAACCGCTTGTCTTGCGGCAGGGCATTTCTTAGGTTCACCACCGCCTGAAACCAGTCCTCATAGACCTGTGCTTCGGACGGATTCTGCTTTGCATACGCTTTGATACTGTCAATGATGGCGATACACTGCTTTGGCTGCATAAAAAAATAGGCACCCCCTACCTGAAAATGTAAAGAGTGCCTACAACTGCACAAAAATCAAATATTCGGTTTTATAATGCTGTTTTGGAAAATTATTTGCCAAAATTCATTTTAACGGACGGAATGTATGGTTTATTTAACTTCTTCTGCAAGCTGGTTGAGCCTGCGTTTCAGCTCGTCCGCATCGTAGTACAAAGCGTCTGCGATGGCATTGAGAATATCGGGCTTGTCGGTGTAATCGCACAACGTTTCAATTACTTTCAAGCTCTGCTCTGACAATTTTACGGTTTTCATGTCACTTTTCCTTTCTCGTTTGGTTTTATTCTAAGTTGCGAACGCTGTCAACTGAAAACGCCAGCTAGCACAATGCTAATCAGCCCTGCAACAACGCTGGTCAGAACGCCGCAAGCAAATCCTATCCCACGTTCTTTCCACTGTTCAATCTTTTCCAGCTTGTGGATTTTCTTGTAGTTCCTTGCACGTTCCAACAGCCAGAATGCTGTGTGCTGTGTGTCACCCCAGCGTATCAACCAATCGTTGGCGAGGGATTCAAGAACGAACTGTCCCGTAAATTCCAGCTTGTCTTGCAGGGCTTTTACAGAATAGAATCCATTCGGAAGGTCAGGCTCATAGGCGTTTAGCGTGTCGATCAGGTGCTTCATGTTGTCACTAAGTATCACAGAACGCACCTCGCAACCACAACTACGATGAAGAACCCGGTAAGCAGTCCAACGACCGCCCCTGCAAGCCAATCATACGAGTTCCTGTTGTTCCACTTATCCATAGGTTCTTTCTCCTTTCACCTGTTCTGTTCAGCAATCCGATACCATGTTTGGCGGGTCACGCCAAGCTGTTTGGCAGCGTCCGTGACCGTGAGAATGCGCTTCTCCACCTGTTCATGGAGAACGTCAAAGAGGTTTCGGTCATACTCGGTGGGTTTGCGGCCTTCCCTGTAATCGGGTCGCTGACTGGCAATCTTCTTGCCCTCTCTGGTGCGTTCAACAATCATGTCACGCTCAAACTGGGCAAACACAAGGAACATACCTCTCATAGCCCTACTAGCAGGGGTGTTGTCCATCACGCCAAGATTCAGCACGTTCACTCTGATTCCTTTTTCAATCCATGAATCAATCAGTTCATACCCACCGACAAGGCTTCTGGCAACACGATCTAGCTTTGTCACAACGATTGTATCGCCGCTCTGAACTTCCGCTTCCAGCTTGTCCAGTTCCTTGCGTTCCATTTTAGTGCCGGTATATACCTCTTTGAAAATCTTGGTTGCACCAGCAGCCTTGAGGGCTTCTTCCTGCGATTCAAGGCTGTTGCCGTCAATCGCCTGACCAGCGGAACTGACACGAGCGTAACCGTAAATCATCCGGGTTCACCGTCCTTTTCAAAGCGTGGATTTTTCCTTAAGTTCTTTTGCTTTTCGAACAAAATAATCGTTCTTGAATTCTTCCAGCCCATCATCAACCAAGTAGCAGCCGTCTTTTACAGGTTCATCACTTTTCGGCTCGATTACAACACGATAACCAAGCAACCAGCAAAATTTCACGAGAGTTTTAACCGAAAGGCCATTTCCCCTCAATCTTTCAGTCACGCAAGAAGGACGTTCCTGCCCAAGTTCGTTTGCCCACCAAGCCCAAGTCTTGTGCGGGTTTCCGGCTCTAGCGTAATCTATCAACTCTTTGACAATTTTATTGCTTTGCATACAGGCATCCTCTCTTTCTTGATGCCATTGTAACACTTTTTAATGTAACTGTCAACACTTTTTAGTGTAAGCCAAATTAGCTCTATGCTTATATATTATATAAATATACTCTAGTATGTATTTATACATACTAGAGTAGTATAAGGGCGTTTACTTAGTTAATCACAATCAGGTAGAAAATTTTCTATAATAAGGAGTAATTTTGTCAAACTTCATTTCCGTAAAATTTTTGGTCTTGACAAGCATATTTTCACGCTTTATACTTGTTTCAGCGAAAGCGAGGTGATAAGCTTGGCAAGACGAGCAGAAACCTCGGAACGTGATAAGCTGCGCATGATAAGCACCCGACTCACAGAGAGCCAGATCGCAAACATGGAGAGCAGCGCAAAAGCATTGGGTATCTCAAAGGTCGATGTTATCCGCATGGGTATCGAGTGGGTAGCATCCTACGTTGAGAACATCAAGGCATAAAAAAATAAGCTACCAGCCGCAACCACCACGAAGCCACTGATAGCTTATCCACATCACGAAACGAGAACCTGCAACCACCAAGGGGGCAGTCTCCCTTTTCGGAATCTATTATACCAAAAAGGGCTGCTCTCCGCAAGAGTTAGGA
>ENA-ORLY01000619-ORLY01000619.1-human-gut-metagenome-genome-assembly--contig:-NODE-619-length-48321-cov-8.299975_pt1 | contig 48321 bp, 40 predicted proteins | sample MGYA00243071_ERZ508832 | MGnify/ENA primary metagenome ERZ508832 (study PRJEB26277, sample SAMN04329777) | human gut metagenome | biome: human-associated habitat | host: Homo sapiens | place: USA... | reverse complement strand
CACCAGCCAATATGCTGCGCAGCCAAAGCCGCCCGCCGGACATACCGCCGCACTCGTACTGATGCTCGCGGCGTCGTGTGTTTTGCCGCCGCTGTTTTGCGGCATGTCCGGATTTGCGCCGCTGATCGGTGCGGCGGGCTATGGGCTGGCGGTATGGTATGCGTTCCGGCAGCTGGACGGCATGTCCGGCGACATCTCCGGCTTTGGGCTGGTGGTGGGCGAGCTGTGCGGCGCGGTGGTTTTGGCGATAGGAGGGTAATGCGATATGGAATTGGTGATCGGCGGCGCGTTTCAGGGGAAGCTGACCTGGGCGCTGGCGCACTACGGTCTGACCATGGACGATGTGTGCGATCTGGCGGTGTCGGAGCCGCGGGCGGGTGCGAAATGCTACTGCCACCTGGAATCGCTGAGCCGCCGGGAGGCGGACATGGAACGGTATCTGCCGCTGTTTGAAAACGCGGTGGTGGTCTGCCGTGAGGTCAGCGGCGGCATCGTGCCCATGGACGGCGAGGAACGGGCGTGGCGGGAGCGCCACGGTACGTTTATGCAGGAGCTGGCCCGCAGGGCTGACCATGTGACCCGCGTGTTCTGCGGGCTGACGGAGGGATTGAAATGAAGCTGACATTACTGCGGCACGGCGACACCGCCGGAAGTCGGGACGATCTGTACTACGGGGCGGCGGATATCCCTGTGCTGCCGGATTCTCTGGAGATGCTGGCGGAGCGCGCCAAGACCGGCGTGTACCCCACGGCGGCGCGGTACTACACCAGCGGCCTTCTGCGGACGGAGCAGACCATCCGCGCACTGTACGGCGATGTGGCCCACACGCAGCTGCCCGGTCTGCGGGAGATGGACTTCGGCGATTTTGAGATGAAGAGCTACGCCGAACTGAAGGACGATCCCGCGTTTCAGGCGTGGTGTGAGGACGCGGAGCACAATGCCTGCCCCAACGGGGAAAGCGCGCCCCAGGTGCTGGCGCGGAATCTGGCGGCCATTCAGCCGGTGCTGGACGCGGGAGAGGACGCGGTATGCGTCATTCACGGCGGCGTCACCGCCGGGCTGCTGATGCACTGGTTCGGCGGCATCCGGTACGACTATCCGGTGGCCCCGGGCACCGGCTATCAGGTGACGTTCGAGGACGGTAAGCCGGTATCGTACCGGCCGGTGCCGTAAGTCACAACGCAAAAAAAAGGAGCGGCGGGATGACCCGCCGCTCCTTTTTTGCTACCGCACCAGCTTGCGGCTCTCGGAATAGGCCGCGTTCAGGTCCGCCAGCTCCACCTCGCCGTCGATATACGGCTGATAGATGGCGTCCACGCGGCCGCCGCCGGAATTGCCGCAGCCGTTGCAGCCCTCACAGCTGCCGCCGCAGGCCGCCAATGCCCGACGCACGATCTCCTCACGCTGTGCCCGGGTGGTGTCCTTAATGAGCAGGGACTGCATGCCTCCACCTCCCTTTTACCCCGCCATGGCCAGCATATTCTCCATGAGAATGCCGTAGCCCTGGGTGGGGTCGTTCAGCAGGACATGGGTGACGGCGCCCACGATCCGTCCGTCCTGGAGGATGGGGCTGCCGCTCATGCCCTGCACGATGCCGCCGGTGGCGTCCAGCAGGCGCTGGTCCGTCACCTTCAGCAGCAGGTTGCGGGTGGACTGGCTGCCGGAAAAGACGCGGACGATCTGCACCGTGTATTCCGCCGTGTCATCATTGGAGATGGTGGTCAGAATCGTGGCAGGTCCGGTCTTGACCTGGCGGGCCGTGGCCACAGGGACGGGCGTGCCCGCCCGGAGAAAATCAGGGTCCGCCACCGTGCCGAAAATGCCGCCATCGCTGTTGACAGAGACGGTGCCCACGTCACGCTGGACGGAGAAGTCGCCCTTCAGCTCGCCGGGGTCGCCCTTGGCGCCCTTTTTCACCGCCTTCACCGTGGTCTCCATGATGGAGCCGGAGGCCAGCGGCATCAGCTGCGCCGTGTCCACGTCGGTGATGCCGTGGCCCAGTGCGCCGTAACTGCCGGTGGCGGGATCGTAATACGTCAGCGTGCCGATACCGGCCATGCTGTCGCGTATCCACGCCCCCAGCTGCCACGCGCCATCGGCACCCTGTGTGGGAACAGCAGTGACGCGGAGATCCCTGCTGCCGCGGCGGATGGTAAGTGCCAGAGGTTCACAGCCGTTGTCCTGCAGGACTTGGCGAACCTGCTCCGTGGAGGTGATCTTGGCGTCACCCATGGTGAGGATCAGGTCCCCTTCCTTCAGGCCGCAGTCCCGGGCGGGACAAGGGCCGTCCTCCGACAGGCCCACCACCAGCGCGCCGTCGGCGAAGAGCTTGATGCCCACCGCCTTGCCCAGCGGGATCACCGTCCGCGCCTCCGGTGCGGCCCAGACCTGCTGGAAACAGAGGGATAGGGTAAATACCAGAGCAAGCAGCCTTGCAGTGCTCTTGCGGAGACTGCCTGCGGGATGCGTTTCTCGCAGTTCATACAAGCGTCTCACCCCTTTGTGGAATTGTCGCCGGCGACAGCGTTACTTTGTGCCGGAACGGGGCGAGGCATACGGTGTAAATTCAGGGCGAATTGGCAGGGCGGCGCCGGAAATTTTTTCCGTCAGCTGTTGTCCCTGCTGATGGGTACGCGGTGCAGAAGGCGCTTGAGCTTTTTTCCGTCGAAAGGGATGAGGGGGTAGAGGTAGCCCTTGCCCACCAGAGGCTTGGTGGTGGCCATCAGCGTCAGTATGCCCACGATACCGGCGAGGAAGCCCCAGAGGTCGAAAAGCCAGATCAAAATCAGCAGCAGCATGCGGCAGAGCTTGGTGGCGTAGCCCATCTCGTAGCTGTGCTGGGCGTAGTTGGCGATGGCCACGAAGGCCATGTAGACCAGCACCTCCGGCACCAGCCAGCGGGCCTGCACGGCAAAATCGCCCAATATCAGGGCGCCGATCATGCTGAAGGAGTTGCTCAGCACGTCCGGCGTGTTCAGGGACGCCAGCTTCAGCACGTCGATAATGAGCTCCACCAGCAGAAGCTGGAGGATAAGGGGGACGTAATACGCGTCCTGCACCAGCAGGAAGTGCAGGTTCTCATGGAGAGAATCGGGGTTCTTTACCAGCAGATACCACACCGGCGTGACGAACACCGTCAGGAGCAGCACCACCATGCGGACAATCTGAAGATAGGAGCCGATGAGGGGCGGAAAGTAGTAGTCGTTGATCTCCTCGGTGAAGCGCAGCAGCGTGGTGGGCAGCAGCAGAGCCGACGGGGAGTTGTCCACCATCACCACCACGTCGCCTTCCATGATGCAGGCTGTGGCCACGTCCGGGCGTTCCGTATAGCGGACTTTCGGAAACGGGTTCCAGAACTGGCGGGGCGACAGCGCCTCGGCCACCGATTCCTGGCTCATGGCGATGGAGCCCACCTGCATATTTTTCAGTTTTTTCCGCAGCTCCGCCAGCAGGTCGGGGTCGGCCTCGCCCTCCATATAGCACAGCGCCACGTCAGTGCGGGAACGGTTGTCCAGCTGCACCCGCTCCAGCGTCAGGCGGGAGTCGCGGATGCGGCGGCGCAGCAGGGCCGCGTTCTGCATCAGGTTCTCCACGAAGCCGTCGTGGCTGCCGCGGAGGACGCGGCTGGTGTCCGGCTCCTCGATGGAGCGGGTGGGGAACTGCTTGACATCCATGAGGATGCCGCCGCAGAAGCCGTCCACCACCAGAAGGGTCCTGCCGGAGAACACGCCCAGCACCGCCTCCTCCCTGCTGCGGCAGACGGCGGCGTCGCAGGCGGTGACGCAGCGGCTGAGAAACGCGTCCAACGTGGGGATGGCCGTCAGATCCGGCAGGGACAGCCACTGGGCGATCATGCGCTCTAAAATGTTCTCCTGGGCGTAGCCGTTCACCACCCAGAGGCGGGCGCGGCGGCCTCCGATGGTGAGATCCCGGGCCGTCATGTCGAAGCAGCGGCCTACGCCCAGCCGGTCATCCAACGCCGCCGTTCTGGCAGAAAATTCCTGTTTCATTCCGCGGTTCCTCCCCGCACATTTTTGGTTAGTATGGGAAAGAATCCGGAAAAATATGCGAAAACGGCGCGTCCCGGACGCGCCGTTTCTGGTATCAGCTTTCGTTTTCGCAGAGGATGTCCCGCGCCACGGGGCGGTAGAACAGGCGCTCCGCCTCATCGAAGTCCCGTGTCTGGCCCAAGATCCACATGAGCTTGGCCACTGCCGACTCCGTGGTCATGTCGTAGGCCTCCAGCAGGCGCAGGGTGCTTTTCAGCCGTCCGCCCACATGGTAGACCGTCAGGTCACTGCCCTCGTTGGGCACCTGGGTGGTCATGACCACGATCTTGCCCCGCTCCACGCCGCGGCGCACCGCATCGTAGAACTCGCTGCCATGATACTCCGGCAGGCCGCCCACGCCGAAGGACTCGATGATGAGGCCGTCGCTGCGGTCCAGCATGAAGTCGATCAGCTGGCTGGATGTGCCGGGGATCAGCTTCAGCAGGCTGACGCGGTCGTCCAGCGTATTGTAGAACACCGGTCGGGGATAGCAGGTGCAGCGCATGTATTGCAGCAGGCGGCCGTCCTGCACCACCGCCAGATCAGGGTAGTTGACGCTGGAGAAGGCGTGGTAGCTCTTGGAGCAGGTCTTGCGGGCGCGGGTGCCCAGAATGACCTTGCCGTTGAACACGATCTGGACGCCGCCGCAGCCGCGGCAGGCGTAGAGGAACGCATCGGTGAGGTTGCGCTTGGAGTCGGTGCCGTCGAACCAGATGGGCTTCTGGGCGCCGGTGAGCACGATGGGCTTGGGACTGCCCTGCACCAGATAGCTGAGGGCGGCGGCGGTATACGCCATGGTGTCGGTGCCGTGGGCGATAACGAAGCCGTCATAGTCATCGTAGCGGTCGCGGATGGCGGCGGCCAGACCCAGCCAGTGGCGGGGACAGATATTGGTGCTGTCCAGAGAGTAGAGCTGCAGGCAGTCCACATGGCAGAAGTCCGCGATGCCGGGGATGAAGGACAGCAGCTGCTCCGTGTTCAGCTCCGGCGTCAGGCCGGAGGGGGTCTTTTCCGAGGCAATGGTACCGCCGGTGCCGATCATCAGAATGTGTTTCACGGTCATACCTCCCGATCATCGATGGCGGCCAGGCCGAAGGCCGCGGCCTGCTCCATCAGGCGCTGGGACTGGGGATCCGCGCCGCAGGTGCTGCGCAGCTGCTGGAGAAACAGGCCCCGCAGGGTATCCTCGCCGCACTTGTCCCACAGCTCCTGCCGGGCGGTGGTCTTGTCCCGCACCTGCAGGGCGCAGCACCGGCCGGACAGGGCCGACTGCACCCGCTCCGGTGACACCGGTGCGGCGGGGCTGCCGGTGAGGACCACACGGTAGATATCCTCCTCCGTGCCGGCGGGCAGGGCGGCGGACACCAGCGCCGCCGGGTCGCCATCGGTGACGTCCACCTCCATGATGCGGTAGCGGCGGCGGGCGAAGGGCACGAATTGCAGCTCTGCGCCCTCCGGCGACACCTGACCGGCGAGGAAGCCCTTGTCCCCCAGCTCGTCAAAGCCCCGTCCCTCGGGGCAGCCGCAGTAGGCGTAGGGAACGCTCCCTATTTGCAGGACGCCGGTGCAGCCGTGGACATGGCCAAGGGCCAGATAGTGCAGGCCGGAGGCGGCCACGGCGGCGGTGGTCAGGGGCCGGTAGCGGCTGTCAGAGCCGGTCAGCTCTCCGTGGAGCAGGCCGATGTGTACCAGCCCGTCGTCGGGGGCGGTGAAGCCGGACAGCACGCGATCCTCCGGCTCCTCCGGCGCGGTAAAGGCGGCGCCGTGGACGGCACAGCCGTACTGGGGGAACGGGATGGTCTGCATCCGGTCCTCCGTGAAGATATGCACGTTGTCGGGCCACAGCGTGCGGGCGTAGGCACTGCGGGCCGTGTAGGGGTCGTGGTTGCCGGGGGCGATGACCACCTGCCCCTGAAAGCCGCCCAGAGCGCGGGCCAGCAGCTTGGCGGTGTCGCCGCTGAGGTCGTCGCCATCGAACAGGTCGCCTGCCAGCAGCAGGAGCTGCACGCCGTGGTCATTGGCCCAGTCCACCATGCGCTCCGGCATGCGGCGGCTCTCGGCACGGCGCTGGCGGGCCTGCTCCGGCGTCAGGGCGCCGAAGGCGCTGTCCAGATGGAAGTCTCCGGCGTGAAGGATACGGACCATCACGCTTCCTCGGGCTGCCAGCCCTTGCAGATGTCCACCCACTGGGTGAAGTTTTTGCCGCAGCAGCGCTCCAGCTCGTCACAGGTCAGCTCGATGGCGCTGGCGGCGCTGCCCACGGCGGGGAACACCGTGTCAAAGCGCTTCAGGGACACGTCCAGATAGGTTTTTACATCCTCCGGCAGGGCGAAGGGACACACGCCGCCCACGGCGTGGCCGATGCGCGTCACCGCCTCGTCGGCGGTGAGCATCTTGGCCTTGACGCCGAAGAAGTGCTTATACTTGCTGTTGTCCACCTTGGCATCGCCGGCGGCCACCACCAGAATGGGATCCTCCCCGATCTTGAAGCTCAGGGTCTTGGCGATGCGGGCGCCCTCCACGCCGACAGCCAGGGCGGCCAGCTCCACCGTGGCGCTGGATACGTCGAATTCACGGATGCGGTCGGCCACGCCGTAGGGCTCCAGATAGGCTCTTACCTTTTCCACAGACATGATACAGTTTCTCCTTTTATTTGATCTCGATACGCTCCACATCGGTGCAAAGGCCGGTGTCGCTGTTCAATGTGAAGATGCAGCCCTGCGCGGAGCAGGGGCCGTCCGCCGCCTGATAGCGGCCGGGGAGGCCGCCCAGAAAGAACTCCATGGACTGCTGGGGACGAACGCCCAGCACCGACTCGATGGGGCCGGTCATGCCCAGATCCGTGACGTAGCCGGTGCCCTTGGGGAACACGCGGTTGTCGGCGGTGGGCACGTGGGTGTGAGTGCCCCAGAGCGCGGAGACGCGGCCATCCAGATAGTAGGCCATGGCCAGCTTCTCGCTGGTGGCCTGCGCGTGGAACTCCACCAGCGTGAAGGTGGGCTTGTCCAGCGTCTTCAGCAGGCGGTCCGCCGTGGTGAAGGGGTTGTCGGCGTTGAAGTCCAGGTCGCAGCGGCCGATGAGCACCAGTACCGCCACGGAGAAGGCTCCGCAGTCGTAAGCGGCGCAGCCGCGGCCCGCAGCGCGGCCGGTGAAGTTGGCAGGCCGCAGGATGTAGCCGCTCTCGTCCAGAAACGTGGCGATCTGTGGCTTGCCGAAGGTGTGGTTGCCCAGCGTCACCACGTCCGCACCGGCGGCCAGCAGATCCTCCGCCTGGGCCCGGGTCAGGCCGCTGCCGGAGATATTCTCGCCGTTGACCACGGTGAAGGCGATGTTCTGCTCCCGCTTGAAGGTGCGCAGCTTCTTCTCCAGCAGCTGCAGGCCCGTCTCGCTGGCCACGTCGCCCAGCGCTAAGATGCGATAGTCCATGTGATCTCCTCCTTTGAGGTCAGTCATTCCAGCCCAGTATCTTCGTGAGCTGGCGGTTGGTGTAGTAATAGGCGGAAGCCGGATAGTTCCGCAGGTTGGCGGTATTGGAGCACAGCAGGTAGTCCACGGTGCGGCCCTCGCCGTCGGCCACAAGGCCGCAGATGACGGTGGTATGGTGCCGCGGCTCCTCCACGCCCATGGTGATGATGTCCCCCACCTGACCGGTGAAGTAGGGTGCGCCTACCACGGCCACAAGACCGGAGCCGGTATGCCCGGCCGCCAGATCGAGGAAAGCGCCCACATTGACCCACGGCAGCGAGACGCTGCGCTCGCTGTTGTAGAACCAGCCGTCCCGATAGCCGCCGGGGAGGGCGGGGATGCCGCCAGCGGTCAGCACCTGCGAGCCGAAGTTCATGCAGTTGCCGCCCAGATCGTCATACGCCTTGTAGGCGGGGTTCCGCCGGGCGCTGTACGTCAGCATGTAGTCCAGCGCGGCGGCGCGGTCGTAGTCGTGATCCCACGTGACCGGCGGCGTCCAGAGCTCCCGCGGGCCGCTCTCCCGCGCCTCGATGCAGGCAAGGAGCTGGGGCAGGTGGCGGTCCGTATCGGTGACAGGGTCGTAGTCGGCGCTGTAATAGGGGTTATCGTCAGAGTCGTGGGACGCGATGCGCCAGCGGTCGCCGGTGATGCGTTGGAGCCGGAAGGTGTGCTGCACGTTCCACTGCTCCGAGGGCAGGCCGTTCAGGCCGTTGAAGTAGACCACGCTGCTCTCCAGCAGCGTCAGCTCCGCCGTGTCGCCGTCCCGCGTCAGGTCCGTGCAGCGCAGGGAATAGCTGTACGAGCCGGCGTGGAGGTCGATGGGCGCCCGCAGGCGGATCTCCGCCAGCGTGCGCCAGACGGTCCTGTGGCAGTCGGACTGGGCACGGTCCGTGAACAGGTCGGTGCAGTCGATGACCTGCAGCTGGGTAACGGACTGATAATAGCAGTCCATGAAGTCCAGCAGCAGCAGCTCCTGCCCCGCGGTCATGCCGTGGGACGCGGCGCCGGAGATGCGTTCGAAACCGGCGCTGACGGTGACAGGCTCACTGCCCCAGACGGATCTGTGCTGCCGCGTCCAGACCTCCGTTTCCGGTACGGCGGGGACGGTCTGTGAGTCCTCCGGCGGAGGGGACGCGTCGCCGGTGCCGGAAACAGGGCCGCAGGCGGCTGCGGACAGGGCCACAGCCAGCAGGAGCATCAACAGGATCAGGCGTTTCAAGAGTGCGTCCCCCTCTCTGTAAAGTGCCATTTGTTGACAGGAAAACCCTGTCGGATGATGGCATTATACCAAAAAAAGCTCCGGAGCGCAACGCGCTCCGGAGCCGGTGGGGTATTTATTTTGCGTATTCCACGACCTTGGTCTCCCGCAGGACGTGAACCTTGATCTGGCCGGGGTACTCCAGCTCGTTCTCGATGCGCTTGGCCAGCTCCCGCGCCAGAATGACCATCTGGTCCTCGGACACCTGCTCGGGCTTGACCATGACGCGGACCTCGCGGCCGGCCTGGATGGCGTAGCTCTTCTCCACACCGGGGTAGGTGCCGGTGATCTCCTCCAGCTTCTCCAGACGCTTGATGTAGTTCTCCAGATTCTCGCGGCGGGCGCCGGGGCGGGCGGCGGAGATGGCGTCGGCTGCCTGCACCAGGCAGGCCACCAGCGTCTTGCACTCCACGTCGCCGTGGTGCGCCTGAATGGCGTGGATGATGTCTTCCTTCTCCCGGTACTTGCGGGCGTACTCCACGCCCAGCGCCACATGGGTACCCTCGAACTCATGGTCAAGGGCCTTGCCGATATCGTGGAGCAGACCGGCGCGCTTGGCGGCCTGTACGTCGGCGCCCAGCTCGGCGGCCATCATGCCGGCGATATGGCTGACCTCGATAGAGTGCTGCAGCACGTTCTGGCCGTAGCTGGTGCGGTAATGCAGGCGGCCCAGCAGCTTCTGCAGCTCGGGGTGCAGGCCGCGGACGCCGGTCTCCAGCACGGCGCGCTCGCCCTCGGCGCGGATGACGCCGTCCACCTCGCGGCGGGCCTTCTCCACCATCTCCTCGATATGAGTGGGGTGGATGCGGCCATCGGCGATGAGCTTCTCCAGCGCCAGACGGGCCACCTCGCGGCGGACCGGCTCGAAGCAGGAGACGGTGATGGCTTCGGGGGTATCGTCGATGATAAGATCGGCCCCGGTCAGGGTCTCCAGTGTCCGGATGTTGCGGCCTTCGCGGCCGATGATGCGGCCCTTCATCTCGTCATTGGGCAGGGGAACCACACTGACGGTGATCTCGGCCACATGATCGGCGGCGCAGCGCTGGATAGCGGTGGCCACGATCTCGCGGGCGCGCTGGTCCGCTTCGTCCTTGGCGCGGGCCTCGATCTCCTTGATCTTCAGCGCCGTCTCATGGGTGACCTCGGACTCCACCCGGGCGATCAGGTACTCCTTGGCCTGATCCGCCGTGAAGCCGGAGATGCGCTCCAGCATCTCGGTCTGGCTGCGCTTGATGAGCTGGATCTCCTCCTGCTCCTTGTCGGCGGCGGCGTGCTTCTGGGCCAGCGCCTCCTCTTTCTTTTCGATCATCTCGGTCTTGTGATCGAGATTTTCCTCTTTCTGCTGCAAACGGCGCTCCTGCTTCTGCTGCTCGGCGCGGCGTTCTTTGACCTCTCTCTCGTATTCGCTGCGGTTTTTCAAAATCTCTTCTTTTGCTTCGAGAAGCGCTTCCCGCTTTTTACTCTCAGAGCTTTTAATTGCCTCGTTGATGATGCGCGTGGCTTCTTCCTCCGCGCTGGAGATTTCTTTTTCCGCTACGCGCTTGCGGTAGCGAATGCCGAGGAGGAAAAAGACCACCGCCGCCACAGCGAACGCGGCTGCTGCCACGATCCAACCTGTTACGGTCACTGTGCATTCCTCCTATGTTGTGATGGGTTGTATGGGCCGGCACAAAATGTGCCATAGAAAATAATCGAAAGGTACCCCTGTCCCCTCGATGATAATCCTTCATAATTCTAAACACATTGCGGGCAACTGTCAAGGGAAATTGGGAAAAATTCCCCTCCTTTTTTGGACAAATGCACGGTTTTGTGCAGGTCACTGGATATAGGACGCGGCGGCGTAGCCCAGTTGACCCTGATAGCCCACGCTGTACCAGCCGCCGTACTGTCCGTAGACCGTCACCACGGCGCCGGAGGGCAGCTGAGCCGCCACCCTGCCCTGCTGCGACGGGTACTCCCGCAGGTTCAGGTTCCCCGACTGGGTGCGGACTGTTCCGCGCCACGGGGTAATGGGCGTGATGAAGGGCAGGCCGAAATACTCCGTCAGGGACAGCACCAGATTGGCGGCGATGGACTGGATGTTGTTCTGCACCCAGCGGGCATCGGCATAGTTGTCGTGATATCCCAACTCCAGCAGCACCGCAGGCATGCGGGGCTGGCGCACCTCCCCCAGGGTGGTGGTGGAGCGGGCATAGACCTTTTCCGGCAGGGGGTAAATGCTCTTGAGATTCCGCACGAAGATGTCGGCGGCCCGCCGGCCGTTGGTGCTGCCCGGGTAGTAGAAGGCGATAATGCCGCGGACGGTGCCCTCCCGGCTGCCGTCCGTGCTGCCGTTGGAGTGGAGGGCCAGATAGAAGTCGTAGTTCCCTGCATTGCCCTGACGGATGGAGCTGGCCGCCGTCATCTCCGGCGTATTGCGGCCGAAGCGGATGGTGTTGGCGGTGAGATACGGCTCCATGGCATCGGCGATGAGGTTCATGAAATGCTCCTCGCTGCCTGCGCCGGTGATATACGGGTTATATTCCTGCGTGGATGGACTGAGATAGATGCTGGGCATGGTCATTCCCCTTTCCTTTTCGCTGCACTATAAATATATGGAAATGACGGCGGAGATGTGTTATCATGGGGGCACGAAATGAAAGGCGGTATGTACCATGAAAGCTCCACGTCCCTACGCTAAGATCACCATCACGCCCAAGGGCGAGGCCGCGCTGACCGGCGGGCACCCCTGGGTCTATGAGGGGGAGGTCACCGCCGCGGACGGCGGGCCGGAGGACGGCGCGCTGGTGGACGTGGTGAGCCGCCGCGGCAGCTGGCTGGGCTGCGGGTTCTACAACAGCCGCTCCAAGATCCGGGTGCGGCTGGTGAGCCGCAACGCCAACGACGACTTCTCCGACGCCTTCTGGGAGCGGCGCATCCGCTATGCCTGGGAGTACCGCAAGGTGGTAATGGGCGAGACGGACAGCCGGTGCTGCCGCGTGATCTTCGGTGAGGCCGATCTGTTCCCGGGTCTGACGGTGGACCGGTTTGAGAGCGTGCTGGTGACCCAGACGCTGAGTCTGGGCATGGAGCGCATCAAGGACCGGCTGTTCCCTCTGCTGGTCAAGGTGCTGCGGGAGGACGGACAGGATATCCGCGGCATCTACGAGCGCAACGACGTGGCCATCCGCGGTCTGGAGGGCATGGAGCAGAGCAAGGGGTGGTATCCCCTGCCCGGTGAGACGCCGCCGGAGCGCACCGACGTGGACATCGTGGAAAACAGCATCACGTATACCGTGGACTTTGAGAATGGGCAGAAAACCGGCTTTTTTCTGGACCAGAAGTACAACCGGCTGGCAGTGGCCCGTCTGGCCAAGGGGCGGACGGTGCTGGACTGCTTCACCCACACCGGCTCCTTCGCCCTCAATGCCGCCAAGGGCGGGGCGGCCCACGTCACCGCCGTGGACGTATCGGAGTTCGCGGTGCAGTGCGCGGCGGAGAATGCGCGGCGCAACGGGCTGGACGGCGTGATGGACTGCGCGGCGGCCAATGTGTTTGACCTGCTGCCTCAGCTGGAGAAGGAGCCGCGGAAATACGACTTCATCATTCTGGACCCGCCGGCCTTCACCAAGAGCCGCAAGACGGTACACAGCGCCATGTCCGGCTATAAGGAGATCAACTACCGCGCCATGAAGCTGCTGCCCCGGGGCGGATATCTGGCCACCTGCTCGTGCAGCCACTTCGCCACGGAGGAGCTGTTCGTCAGGATGCTGCACAGCGCCGCCCGGGACGCGGGGGTGCAGCTGCGGCAGATCGAGGCGCGGCAGCAGTGCGCCGACCACCCCATCCTGTGGGGCGTGGACGAGACGAACTACCTGAAATTCTTCCTGTTTCAGGTGGTGTAAGGACAGCAGCAAAGCAGCAGCGTGACCGGCGGTCACGCTGCTGCTTTGTTGTCTTGTCAGGCGGCGGGGTCCTGAGGCTCCACGGCGTCCTCCTCCCCTGCCTGCGGCAGGGCGGCATCGGGCGCAGCCGGCGCGGCCGCGCCGGTGCGGGTAACGCTGTCGGCGGTGAGGATGACGCCCTCGCCCTCGGCGTAGCGGACGGTGACGCTGTCGCCCACGTTGTAGATGACGGTCTCCGGTGCCGCGGCGGCAGAGATGACATAGTAGGCGTCGCCGGTATTCAGGCGCAGGTAATACAGGGTGTTGCCGTCCACCACGGCGGAGCGGATGTCCTCAATAACGCCGGTGATCTCGCCCTGCCCCGTGACGGGCAGCTGGGCATCATCGTCGGAGACAAGGCCCTTCTCCGCCAGAATGCGGCGGTAATTGGCCTCGCACTCCGCCACGGTATCGCCGGTGGCCACGATCTGGTACTGGCTGACGTTGACCATGGCGTACATCTTCACCAGCTGGGCCGCGTCCTTCAGGGCCATGAAGTACGTGGGCTGGTCGGAGATGTTCAGCAGCAGCGGGAACGTAGCGGTGTACTTCATCTGCTGGACCTGACCCTGGGCGCTGTCCATGGCGGAATACTCCTTGGCGCCGGCCACCAGATAGAAGCGGGTGTCCTTGGTGCGCTGGTTGGACAGGATGAAGCCGATGTTGGACTCGTCGGACACCACGGAGGTGACGCCGGTATACATATACACATCGTCGCCGATGGCGATGTAGTTATAGCCCTCGGTGGTGACGGTGACATCGCGCTGACCGAACAGGGAATTGATAAAGCCGTTGATATACGCGCCGTGGTAGTCATACTGCTGCATGATGAGGTCGGCGGTGTAGACGTGGTCCACCCAGTTGGGGACGCTGCCCGTCTCGTAGTAGGCGCTCTCGCCGGTGACGGCGTTCACCAGCACCGCGCCGATAATGTCGCGGCCGCCGAACAGGCCGATGGTGTGGCTGACACGGGGGCAGACCCACCAGGGATCGCCGTTTTCGTCGATCTCAAAGGCGGGATCGTCGAACATGAAGGTGGGATAGCGGAGCCGCAGGTGGCGGTTCAGGTTGCGGCCGAAGTGCTCGGCGGTGGTGTAGCGGATCCCCTCGTCCAGACGCACCACCTCCACGTTCTGGGTGACCATGTCGATGATGAGATAGGCGGGCAGGCCCTGGGAACGGTTGTTCAGCCACTTGATGAGGTCGCCGTAGCGCAGGGGCGTCACGCGGACGGGGCGGCCCTGATAGTTGATCTGCGTGTAGTCGTCGGCCACCTCGAACTGGGACACCATGTCCGCCAGCTCGCCCAGCTTGCGGTTGCCCAGCTTCATGGCGGACTCGGCGTCCAGCATGGGGATCTGGTCGTAGCTGATCTCCTCCACCTCGGCGGCAAAGTCGCCGTCCTGAACGGTCAGCAGATCGCGGTAGTCCTTGGCGCGGAACAGCTGCCAGCCCAGCACCGCGCCTACCAGCGCGGTGGCTGCCAGCGCTACGGCGACGATGAGGGGGACGGTACACTGCTTCTTCAGGAAGTCGAAGTAGCCCTTGGCACCGGCGCCCTGAAAGCCGGAGGTCAGGACGGCGCAGACGCCGTACACCGCGCAGCACAGCAGCACGAAGATGTAGAATTCCTCGCTTTTGAGGTTGATGGGCGGCAGCACCACATAGTAGTAGATGGCGGCGAATACCAGCGTCACCGCCAGATTCAGCAGCGTGCGGCCCAGAGGTGTGCCCACGGGCTTGTGCTCCTTTTTGGGGCGGGGCTGGCGGGCAAAGCCCTGAAAGTTGGGGTCGTTCCAGTTTGTGTTCATAGGCAGTTCCTTTCTGTGTTTTGGCACTTTAAGGATATTATACCCGATGGCGGGGGTTTTGTATAGGGGGTGGGGATGTTTTGCATCTGCGGATGCGCAAACGAAATCTCCCCCCTGATTTTGACAACAAGCCGTATAAAATGTCAAAAGAATCACCCTGCGTATCACTGCGCAGGGTGATTTTTTTATGACAGGCAGGTACATCTGCCAACCGTACACTGACACTCAGGCCAGGATGTCCGTCAGGTCATTCAGCCCCATGGACCGGGCGATGACCAGCACATGGTCGCCCTCCTCAATGGTGGTCATGCCGCTGGGGATCATGGTGACGCCGCCGCGGACAATGGCTGCCAGCAGCACGCCGCTGCGCAGCTGCAGATCCTTCAGGGGCACGTGCAGCAGGCGGTTGGAGGCGCCTCTGGCCAGAAACTCCAGAGCCTCCACCTGGCCGCCCAGCAGCTTGTACAGCGACTCCACGGCCATGCCCTCGGAATTGGCCAGGGCGCGGACGTAGCGGGTGATCTGGTTGGCGATAATGTCCTTGGGGCTGATGATGCTGCCAAGGCCAGTGTCCCGCACCAGCTCGATGTAGTTGGGGCGGGTCATCTTGGCCAGCACCTTGCGGACTCCGGCGCGGCGGGCCGACATGGCCATCAGCAGGTTCTCCTCGTCGCGGCCGGTCAGAGACACGAAGCCGTCGGCGCCGAAGATATTCTCCGCCTGAATGAGGTCGTTGTCCGTGCCATCGCCCTCGATGACCATGGTCCCCGGCAGGTGCTGGGACAGGAACAGGCACTTGTCGTGATCCTGCTCTACGATGCGGACGTGGGTATTGGTGCGGGCCAGCTCCCACGTCAGGTACATGCTGATGCGGCTGCCGCCCAGCAGGGCCACGTTCTTCACCCGATGGAGGGGGCGTCCCATGACCTTCAGCATCTTCTGGAGCTCACCCTTGGTGCCCACCAGATACAGCCGGTCATCGGCTTGGGGCACGAAGGAGCCGTTAGGAATGATGCACTCGTCGCCCCGCTGGGCGGCGCAGATCAGCACGTCCGCCCTGCGCTCGCCGTGGAAGCTGCTGAGGCTGTGGCCCACCAGCGTGTCCTCCGGCAGGGCCTGCAGGCCGATCATATCGATGCGGCCGCCGGCAAAGGGCTCCACGGAGATGGCGGCGGGAAAGCTGAGGATGCGGGCTATCTCCTGCGCCGCAGCCAGATCGGGGTTGATGACCATGTCCAGCCCGATCTCCCGCTTCAGGATGTCCGCATCCTGCCGGTACTCGGTGTTGCGGACGCGGGCCACGGTATGACGTGCGCCCAGACTCTTGGCGATGAGGCAGCAGACCATGTTGGTGTCATCCACGCCGGTGACGGCGATGACCAGATCCGCCGAGCGGACGCCGGCGTCCATCAGGACGCTGATGGACGCGCCGCTGCCGTGGACGCACATAACATCCATCGTACTGTCGGCGCGGGACAGGTGGGCGATCTCGTTGTCCACCATGACGATGTCGTGCTTCTCCTGGGCCAGCTGGCCGGCGATGGCGTAGCCCACCTTGCCGCAGCCCACAATGATGATCTTCATGCATCCTCCTCCCCGCCCGATGAGGGCGCGGCATGTTTCTTTCGATGGATCAGGGACGCGGACAGCTCCGCGCCCAGTATCAGGACCTGCCCCGACATATACAGCCACAGCAGTACCACCACGATGGTGGCAATGGAGCCGTACAGCTGCGCATACCGGGCCATATTTTCCACATAATAGGAAAAGGCCATGCTCAGCAGCAGCCATGCCGCCAGAGAGCTGCCTACGCCGGGCAGTACCTCCCGCAGGGGGCGGCGCTGCCCCAGCGCCAACTGGTACAGGATGCCCAGCGAGATGGCCATGACAAGACCCAGAATGATAAAGCGCAGGTAGCCCCAGACGCTGATGAACGTCTCCGACAGAGGGAGAAAGCCGGACAGGAAGTACAGTGCGCGGCGGCCTACCACCACCAGCGCCAGCGTCAGTCCGATGACGAAGATCATCCAGATCGTGAACAGCAGTGTGCGCAGCTGACCCAGCAGGATATTCTCCGGCGCGCTGCGGCCGAATGCCTTGCGCAGCGAGTGCATCAGGCAGCCGGTGGAGCGCATGGGAAACCAGATGGAGAAAACCAGGCTGAACCACAGCAGCTGGCGGCTCTGGTTGGCGGCCACATACTCCAGATACGTGCGGATGATGTCCACCACATCCGACGGGAGAATGGGCGCCAGCACCGCCGTGATGCTGGCGATGTCCAGCTCCAGCACACCCAGCAGGGTGCTGACGAAGATCAGCAGCGGGAAAATGGCGAACAGCAGGTAGTACGTCAGGGCCGCGCTGTCACGGGCCACATCGTGGACATAGTAGCGGCGGATCATGTCGCCCGCCAGACGGCCGAAGCCGGTCCTGGGCGCATAGAGTTTCGATGTTTTCATAAGCAGAGACCCTCCGTGGGTCCATTGTATCACAGGGCGGCACAAAATAAAAGGGAAATCTCGGCAGCGGGGCCGCTATCCCCTCTGCCGCAGGGGTTTTACAGTCTTTCTTTTTTATGACATTTTTATAAATTTTTCGTTTTTCCTATTGGCGTACATAAAAATCCGTGGTATACTACGACAGCTTTATGTGGAAATTCTTTACAAAAAGTGAGGACCGATATATGGACAATCTTACGAAGCTGGTCCGCGATGAGATCTCGCGGCAGTACCGCAGCGTGCGCCAGTTCGCTTTCTCTGTGGACATTCCCCTCTCCACCATCAACAGTGCCCTGCATAACGGCGTCGGCGGGTCCTCCTTCGACACGGTGATGCGCATCTGCAAGATCCTGGGCATCAAGGCCATGTCGGACGATGCCGCCCTGTATCTGACGGACGATACCGAGCGCCTGCTGACCCAGTACGCCAAGCTGGATGACTACGGCCGCCATACCATCTCCTCCGTGATGCAGGTGGAGTATGACCGATGCAGCGGTGAAAAGTAAAAAAACGGAACCCCTGTATAAAGCCGGCACAGGCCGCACAAAACAGGCACGAACCGCCGTCCCGTTCGGGACGGCGGTTTTTCTGCTGCAAGCGTCACATAATGCCGGATTTTTCCTTGCTGGCGGCGATGGCCGCGTTCAGCTTGCGGGCAGGGTAGTACACCAGCAGGCCGAATAGCGTGAACAGCACACACATGCCCAGCAGGATCAGGACGCAGCGGAGGTATGTGCGGCCGTACATGCCGCCGATGGTCTCGCGGAGCATATCCATGCCGTAGTGGAAGGGCATGAAGGGATACAGACGCCGGAACAGCTGAGGCAGCACATCGATGGGATAGGAGCCGCCGGAACCGGCCACCTGCAGCACCATGATGATGACGGAGGCGGCCAGGCCCACGTTGTCCAGAGAGTAGACCAGCGCATAGTTCATGGCGGCGAAGTTCAGGGCACACACGCAGCAGCCCAGCACGAACAGAGCGGGCTCCGCCGTCTCCATGCCCACGAAGTGCAGGCAGCCGAAGGCCGTCACCAGTGCCTGAGCCATGGCCATACAGAAGTAGGTCAGAAAGCGTCCGAAGTAGCATTGGACGCCGCGGCACTGCCGGAACTCCGGCTGCGTCACAGGGACCTTCACCATCACCGCGGTCAGCAGGCTGCCTACGAACAGCGCCAGCATCACGTAATACGGCGCCATGGCGGAGCCGTAGTCCCTGATCTCATAGATGATCTGCGTGTTCATCTGCACGGGGGAGGCCAGATACTCCGCCATGCTGTCGGAGTCGCTCTCCATCAGCTCCACGAACCGCTGAAAGGCGGTGCTGTCCGCCACGCGGCGGACGTCCGCCTCCATATCGGCCAGATAACCGGAGACACTCTGCGCCAGCGCAGCGCCGGCGGCAAGCGTGGGCTGCGCTGAGGCCACAGCGCCGGAATAGGAGCGCAGCGTGTCGGAGACGCTGCCCAGTGTACCGGAGGAGGCGGTCAACAGGTCCTGCACGGCGCGGAGAGAGGACTGAGCCCGCTCACCGGCATCGTGGATGTAGTCGCTGACCTGCCGGTTGGTGCTGACGGCGGCGGTACGCAGAGTCTGACGGACCTTTGCCACCGTGGCCAGCAGCTCATCCTGCACCTGAGAGATACCGGAGCCGTCCACGGCGGTGCGCAGCTCCTCCAGACCGGAGATGGCGGCGTCCAGCTGGGCCTGCACGTCCTCGTCGGAGGTCAGGTCTCTGGCCGTCTCCAGCGCGGCGATCATCTTGTCGATGCGGGCGTTGACCTTCTCGTGCGCGGCGTCATCCGCGGGGCCCATGTCCACCGCGCCCAGCATGTCCTCCAGATCGGACAGGGTATCGTCGGCGGCGTCCAGCACCCGCAGCAGGTCGGCGGAGGCGTCATCCGCCGCGTCAAGGCCGGAGCCGATGAGGCGGACGGTGCTGCCCACGGTCTCGGAGGCGTCCCCCAGGGTACTGCGTGCGTCGGTGATGGTGATGGCAGAGGCGGCCAGCAGGCTGTCAGCCCCGTCCATCACATCCTGCAGCGAGCGGAGCACCTGCGCCAGCTCATCCATGTCCCGCTGGGCGGCGGACAGCTTCTCCAGCAGGCCGTCGGCAATGTCGCGGCCGTCCAGACCCATGGCCTTGAATACGGAACCGGCGGTGGTCAGAGCATCGGCCACCTTCTCCAGAATGGTGGTGTTGATCTGCTCCTGCACGGCGGTCTTGGCCTTGCTGGTGATCTTGGGCGCGATGGCGTTCTTTTTCTCGTTTTCGTAATACTGTATCTGGGGGTGGCGCAGGTCTCCCTCCAGAATGCTGACGAAGTCTCCGGTGAATTCCGGCGGCAGGATCAGCGCGGCGTAGTAGTCGCCGGCGTTCACGCCGTCCAGCGCCGTCTGGGCACCATCCACAAAGACCCAGCCCATCTGGTCGTTGCTCTCCAGCCCACGGAGCACCAGCTCGCCGATGTTGACATGAAGGCCCAGCACATCGCAGCCGTCGTCCTCGCTGGCCACGGCCACCTTGATGCGGCTGGTGGAGGCGGTGCCGTAGGGGTCCCAGTTGGACAGGATGTTGAACCACGCATACAGGCAGGGCACCAGGCACAGTCCCAGCATGACCACCACGGCCACCACGCTGGCGGTCAGGCGCTTCCAGTCGGCGCGGAAAATGTTCCAGATCTGTTTCACCGCTCCCCCTCCTTTTTATGGTCAGCCGCAGGGCGGCGCAGGTCGTCGGACAGATTCTGCAGCGCGCGGGTCAGCAGCGCCAGATCGTCCGCCAGCCTGTTGGGGTCCTCCAGCACGTGCTCCCAGCCGGAGGGCAGGGTGACGCAGGGGCCGGCGGGCCTGACAGGCTCCGCCGGTGCGGCGGCCTGCTCCGCAGCGGCAGGCTGTGCCGCGGGGGCAGGCTCCGTCACAGGGACAGGCTCCTCCGGTCCGTCAATAGTCTCCGGCGCAGCGGGAGCCGTCGCGGGAACGGCGGTCTCCGGCAGGGCCTCCCGCTTGCCCCGGCGGCGCAGCCGCATATGGGGCAGACGCGGTGCGGCGGGCAGCTCCGGCAGCTCTATGAGCCCGTCGAAAACGTCCTCCTGCAGCTGGGCGATGTCACGCAGCTTCTTTTGCAGCTCGTAGTCCATATACTCCACGGCGATGAGGTACGCCGCCACGGCGAACATGGACAATATCCACAGCATCAGGGTAAACACTTTATTGCCGTCGGCCAGGAACATCAGGAGCATCAGCCCCACGGTAACGGCCAGCAGGGCCCGCAGTCCGCTGCGAATACGGTGCTGGTTGGCGCGGTGCAGCGCGCCAACCTCCTCCAGCAGGCGGTCGTACAATTTCTGGTAGTCGCGTTCTGTTGACATGGGTCGTGCGCCTCCTTTACAGCAGCTCCGTCTCCTCCAGCTTCTCCTCCATGAACCGGTTCAGGCCCATGAAGGGGCGGCGAACCAGCAGGCCGATGAGCAGTGCCGCCGCGACAAACAGCAGCAGGAAGGCGAGCTGCCGGATGTAGTAGTCGCCGTACAGGCCGCAGATGCACTCGCGCATGGCGTCGATGGCATAGGGGAATGGGAAGAAACGGTAAATCTTCTGGTAGATCTCCGGCAGCAGCTCGATGGGGAACGTGCCGGAGGAGCCGGCGATCTGCATGACCATGACGACCACCACCAGCGCCTTGCCCACGTCGCCGAAGGACAGGGCCAGCGAGTAGATCAGCAGGCTGAAGGTGAAGGCAGTCAGGGACGCCGTCAGGTACAGCAGGCCTGGATGCTCGCACTGGATGCCCAACAGGTACAGGTCGCCGGTGACAATGACGGCCGCCTGTATCTGGCTGAGCAGGAAGAAGAACAGATAGCGGCCAAAGTACAGCTCCGCCGGTGTGGGGTCGATAAGCCCGTCGGTGCGGGCGTGGACCTTGATGAGGGTGGACAGGATGACGCAGCCCACCCAAATGGCCAGCGTGGTATAGAACGGCGCCATGGCGGAGCCGTAGTTCTCGATGGGATAGACCTTATGAACGGTGGTCTGCACCATCTGCGGAAAATACTGGCTGTACGCGATGGGGTCGCCGCCCAGTATCTCCAGCAGCATGTCCATATACTCGTCGGCGGACAGGCCCTCCAGCTTGTCGATGGTGTCGGACAGTGCGCTCACCATGCGCTCCGCTGCGGGACGCAGCAGGTCCACGGTGGTGTTCAGCGCCGCCGTGGTGTCGGACAGAGCGGCCTGCAGCGCCTTGGCATCGGCGGACAGGGTCCTGACGCCGGAGAGGGTGTCGGACACATCGGACACCACGGTGTCCAGCTGGCGGCGCAGGTCGCTGTCCGTGATGGGCAGACTGCCGGTGAGGTCGCGGATGGCGTCCGTCAGGGCGCCGCAGTCATCCAGCAGACCGCTGACATCGCTGGCGGCGGCCAGAGCGTTCAGGTCGCTTTGCAGCTGGCTGCACTTCCCTGCCAGCGTCCGGAGCCGGTCGATCTGGGCGGAGACAAGATGCCCGCCGGACAGGGCGGAATCCTCCAACCTGCCGGCCAGAGAGGTCAGGCGGCCGCTGAGCCGCCCCATCTCCGCTGCGGCGGCCGTCAGCTGCTGCTGCACGTCGGGCAGCTCCGCGCTGTCCTGTATCTCGTCCATGCGGTCCAGCGCCCGCTCCACCTTGGCCAGCGCGGTATACAGCGCGTGCTGCAGCTCCGCGGCGGTGGCCTCCAGCTCCGAGCCGGAGGGCAGGTTTTTATTGATGTCGGCAATGGCGGCGGCCAGGGCCTCCGCGTCGGCGGAGGAGATGCCGCTGCCTCCTGCGGCACGGAAGGCGTCCATCATACCGCGGCAGCCGGTGAGCACGTCCTGCGCCTGATACAGAAGGCCCTTCACGGCGGTCTCGGGGTCCGTCTCCGTCAGGTCGGCGGCCAGCAGGTTGCTCTGCTCCATGACGCCGCCGATCAGCACCTCCAGATAGTTCTCGCTGATGGAGCGCTTCAGCGTCTCCACCGCCGTGTCGGTGATCTTGGTGGCCACAGCGTTCTTCTTGGCGTTTTCGTAGTAAGTGATGGCGGGCCGGCCGTTCCAGTCCGTGAACATGCGGTACATCTTGCGGGAGAAGTCCTCATCGATGACCACGGCGGCGTAGTAATCACCGGCGCAGACGCCGTCGGTGGCCTCCTTCTCCGTGTCCACAATGACCCAGTTGATGGAGGTGGCGGTCTTGAGATCCTCCAGCACGTCGCGGCCCTTGTTGACGTATTCACCGCCGTCCGTATAGCCCCGATCCAGCGAAGCCACCGCAATGGAGATGCCGCCGGTGCTGCCGTAGGGGTCCCAGTTGGAGTAGATGTTCAGCCAGGCGTACAGGCTGGGCAGCAGGGCGATGGCCAGCACCACCACGCAGGCGAAAAAGCACCTGCTCAGCGTGCGGATGTCCGTTTTGAAGATCGTCCAGATATTACGCATATGTCCTCCCACAGCGGCGCGGTATGAAGCTGCGCCGGTGTATGTTTCTTGCGCGAAAAACCGCAGTATTCATTATACAGAGTACTCTGCGAAAAAAACTACACATTTCGGCGGTTTTGTCTGAAATTTGCGCACAATGGGATGAGAAACAAATACCCCGCAGCGGCAAGCCGCTGCGGGGTATTGCGTACTATCGCATAGTTATGCCAGCGTCATCAGCAGCTCTCTGGCCTTGACAGGCTGACCCTCCTTGATGCGGATGGCCTGCACCGTACCGGCAGTGCGGGCGGTGATGGCGGTCTCCATCTTCATGGCCTCGATAATGGCCAGCACCTGATCCTTCTCCACATGGTCGCCCTGCTTGACGCAGACCTTGGACACCATGCCGGGGATGGAGGAGCCCACCTGCATGGGGTCGGACTCGTCGGCCAGCGTGGCCTGCCGCGTCTGCTCCGAGGCGTTGGGGTCACGGACCGTCACCTCGCGGCGCATGCCGTTGAGCTCGAACTGGACGTTGATGGTGCCGTCGCTGTTGTGGTCGCCCAGACCCAGGTACTTGATGACCAACGTCTTGCCATCCTCGATGTTGATCTTGTTGGTCTCGCCCAGGGCCATTCCGTTGAAGAACACGTGGCTGCCCATGCGGGTGATGTAGCCGTACTCCTTGCGGTGGCGGCAGAAGTCCTCGTATACCTTGGGATACATGGCGTAGGAGATCAGATCCTTCTTCTCCGGGCCCTCGTGGAACTGCTCCACCTCCCGGCGCAGCTGGTCGAAGTCCACCGGCGGCAGCAGCATACCCGGGCGGCAGGTGATAGGCTCCTCGCCCTTGAGGACCACCTTCTGCAGGTCCTTGGGGAAGCCCCAGGCGGGCTGGCCCATCATGCCCTTGAAGTAGGACACCACGGAGTCAGGGAAGGCCAGTGCCTCGCCGCGGCGGACAATGTTCTCCGGCGTCAGGTCGTTCTGCACCATGAAGATGGCCAGATCGCCCACCACCTTGGACGACGGCGTGACCTTCACGGGGTCGCCCAGCATGTCGTTGACGGTCTTGTACATCTCCTTGACTTCCTCGAACCGGTCGCCAAGGCCCAGAGACTCCACCTGGGGGCGGAGATTGGTGTACTGACCGCCGGGGATCTCATAGCGGTAAATATCGGTGGTATTGGTCTTCAGGCCGTGGTCGAAATTCTCGTAGCGCAGGCGCACGTCGGCCCAGTAGTTGCTGAGCTCCTGCACGCGGCGCAGGTCCAGGCCGGTGTCGCGCTCCGTACCGTGGAGCGCGGCCACTACCGCGTCCAACGAGGGCTGACTGGTGAGGCCCGCCAGCGGGGCGCAGGCCACGTCCACCACGTCCACCCCGGCCTCGGCGGCCATCAGCAGGGCTGCCACCTGGTTGCCGGTGGTGTCGTGGGTGTGCAGGTGGATGGGCAGGCCCACCTCCTGCTTCAGGGTGGACACCAGCTTCTTGGCGGCGTAGGGCTTCAGCAGGCCGGACATGTCCTTGATGGCCAGCATATGGGCGCCCCGCTTCTCCAGCTCCTTGGCGAGGTTGACATAATATTTCAGGGTGTACTTGTCCTTGGTCTCGTCCAGAATATCGCCGGTGTAGCACATGGTGGCCTCCAGCAGCTTGTTCTGGCGGAGGACCTCCTCCATGGCCACCTCCATGCCCGGGATCCAGTTCAGGGAGTCAAAGACGCGGAACACATCGATGCCCCGCTGGGCGGCCTCCTCCACGAAGGCCCGCACCAGATTGTCGGGATAGTTGGCGTAGCCCACCAGATTGGAGCCGCGCAGCAGCATCTGGAACGGGATGTTGGAGATCTTCTCCCGCAGCAGACGCAGGCGCTCCCACGGGGACTCGTGGAGGAAGCGGTAGGCCACGTCGAAGGTGGCGCCGCCCCACATCTCCAGCGAGAAGCAGTCCCGCAGGATGTCGGCCACGCCATCGGCGCCCTTGACCATGTCGCGGGTGCGCATACGGGTGGACAGCAGGCTCTGGTGGGCGTCCCGCATGGTGGTGTCGGTGAGCAGCAGCTTCTTCTGATCCAGCACCCACCGCTTCACGGCCTCGGGGCCCTCGGCGTCCAGCAGCTGCTTCAGGCCCGGGCCCAGCGGCTCCTTTGCTTGCGGGAAGCGGGGGATGTCGTACTGCTTGCGCTCGGCGTTGGGGTTGGCCACCTGAATCTCGGAGATATAGCGCAGGACGCGGGTGGCGCGGTCGCGGGAGTCCACGATCTCAAACAGCTCCGGCGTCTCGTCGATGAACTTGGTGTGGCACTGGCCGCTGATGAACGTGGGATGGGCCAGGATATTGGTGACAAAGGGGATGTTGGTCTTGACGCCGCGGACACGGACTTCGTTGATGGCGCGGGCGGCCTTGCGGCACACGGCAGGGAACGTGCGATCCCAGCTGGTGACCTTCACCAGCAGCGAGTCGTAGTACGGAGAGATAACGGTGCCCACGCCCACGTTGCCGCCGTCCAGACGGACGCCGAAGCCGCCGGGGGAGTGATACGCCGTGATCTTGCCGTTGTCGGGGGCGAAGTTGTTGGAGGGATCCTCCGTGGTAACGCGGCACTGGACGGCGTAGCCATCAAAGTGTACGTCCTCCTGTCTGGTCAGGCCGATCTCCGGGCAGCTCAGGGGATAGCCTGCGGCCACCAGCAGCTGGGCCCGCACAATGTCCACGCCGGTGACCATCTCAGTAACGGTGTGCTCCACCTGAATGCGGGGGTTCATCTCAATGAAATAGTAGTTGCCGGACTTGTCCACCAGGAACTCCACGGTACCGGCGCTGACATAGCCCACGGACTTGGCGATCTTCACCGCGTCGCGGCGCAGGGCCTCCACCGTCTCCCGGGGCACGGACCAGGCGGGGGCGAACTCCACCACCTTCTGATAGCGGCGCTGGAGGGAGCAGTCGCGCTCGCCCAGATGATAGACGTTGCCGTACCGGTCGGCCAGGATCTGCACCTCGATGTGCTTTGGCTCCACCAGATACTTCTCCATGAAGATGTCGCCGCAGCCGAAGGACTTCTCCGCCTCGCTATGTACCAGCTCGTAGGCGGTCTTGACCTCCTCGGGTCTGTCACAGCGGCGCATGCCGCGGCCGCCGCCGCCGGCGGCTGCCTTCAGGATGACGGGGAAGCCGAAGCTCAGGGCCTTCTCCAGCGCGTCGTCGCCGTCCTTCAAGGGCTCGGTGCAGCCCGGTATGATGGGCACGCCGCACTGGATGGCGATCTCCTTGGCACTGAGCTTATCGCCCATCTTTGCCAGCACATCGGAGGACGGTCCCACGAACAGGATACCGTTTTCCTCGCAGGCGCGGGCAAAGTCGGCGTTCTCGGACAGGAAACCGTAGCCCGGGTGGATGGCAGTGACGCCGCGGCGGCGGGCCAGACCGATAATGCCCGGGATATCCAGATAGGCACCCAGCGGGGACTTCTTCTCCCCCACCAGATACGCCTCGTCCGCTTTGGTGCGGAACAGAGAATAGGTGTCCTCGTTGGAATAAATGGCCACCGTGTGGAGGCCCAGATCGTAACAGGCACGGAAAATGCGGACCGCGATCTCACCGCGGTTGGCAACCAGTACCTTTTTCAGCTGCGTGGTCTGCATGGCCAAATCGCTCCTTCCTGCCGCGCATCGGGCGCGGACTTATTTTACCCCTTATTATACACGGCGTTGGGGCCGTGCGCCAGACGGAAAATGTGCAAAAAGCAGAGGTTTCCTGTCAGTAGAATTTAGGCGTTCTGCGGAGAGCGCGGGCAAAAGCGGTCCGCCCGTCCACCACAGGCGGGCAGGGCGTTTTTCTCCTGCATCCTCCGCGCCCGCTTCCACGCCAAAATATCTCAATATCAACGTAGTACAGCGGCAGGTGTATATGCACACGCAGCCCCCTTGTCAGCCAGCTGCCGGTCCATCCGGCGCAAAAAACGCAGGGGCGCAAAGCATGCGCCCCTGCGGGGGATTTATGGTAAGGGACAGAGCGATGCCCTATCACCGCAGCTCCGCCAGCTCCAGCACCAGCTGCTCCGTCTTTTCCCAGCCGATGCAGGGATCCGTGATGGACAGGCCGTACACACCGCCATCCGGCTTCTGGCAGCCGTCCAGCAGGTAGGACTCGATCATCAGGCCCTTTACCATGCCGCCGATGTCCGCGCTGTGGCGGGTGCTGTGGAGCACCTCCTTGGCGATGCGCCCCTGCTGATCCCACTGCTTGCCGGAGTTGGAGTGGTTGGTGTCGATGATCACCGCGGGGTTTTTCAGCCCGCTCCCGGCATAGAGCTCATAGAGCTGGCGCAGATCCTCGTAGTGATAGTTGGGCAGCGAGCGCCCGTACTTGTTCACCGATCCGCGGAGAATGGCGTGGGCCAGAGGATTGCCCTTACTGTGTACCTCCCACTGGGAAAACAGGAACGTATGGGCGTGCTGGGCGGCCAGGATGGAGTTCATCATCACGGACAGGTCGCCGCTGGTAGGGTTCTTCATACCCACAGGGACATCCAGTCCGCTGGCGATGAGGCGGTGCTGCTGATCCTCCACGGAGCGGGCGCCGATGGCCGCGTAGGAGAGAATGTCGGACAGGTAGTAATAGTTCTCGGGATACAGCAGCTCGTCCGCACTGGAAAAGCCGGTCTGCTCCAGCACCTTCATGTGCATCTTCCGGATGGCGATGAGCCCCTTGAGCATATCCGGCTGCCCGTTGGGGTCGGGCTGGTGCAGCATGCCCTTGTACCCGTCGCCGGTGGTGCGGGGCTTGTTGCTGTATATCCGCGGCACCAGGAGGAGCTTGTCCTTCACCTGCTCCTGCAGCGTCCGCAGGCGGGCGGCATATTCCAGCACGGCGTCCTCCCTGTCAGCGGAGCAGGGGCCGATGAGCAGCATCAGCCGCGGGTCCCCGCCGGTGATGACAGCCTGTATCTGCCGGTCGTTTTTCCCGCTTGTTCTGCGCCATCTCCTCCGTCACCGGATACATATCTTTCACGGTCCGGGGCGCAGGCAGCTTACGTTTGAATTCCATGTTCATGGGCATGTACCCTTCCTTTCAAGGGTCTCAGGGCCGCACGTCCATGCGCAGCCCCAGTGCCCGCAGTGTGCGGAAAAAATCCGGATAGCTCTTATTCACGGCCTCCGCGCCGCGGATCGTGCCGCCCAGCGACGCGCACAGCACCGCCATCGCCATCACGATGCGGTGGTCGTTGTGGCCGTCCAGCTCCTCATTGGGCGCGTGGAGCGGGCGCGGCAGCACCGTCACGCGGTCCTCCTCCACTGTCACCTGCGCGCCGAATTTGGCAAGCTCCTGCGCCATGGCCGCCGCGCGGTCGCTCTCCTTGATGCGCAGGCGGCGTGTGCCGGTGAACACGGCCCCGCAGCGCTGGGCCGCAGCGGCAAACAGCACCGGCCCCAGATCGGGGCAGGCGGACAGATCCAGCACCGCGCCCGGGTGTTCCAGACGGCGCAGCATCTCCCGGCACACGCGGTCGCCCTGCAGGCTGTCCGGACGCAGACCGCTGACGCGGACGCCTCCGCCCAACGCCAGCAGGAAGGCGGCATTGGACCAGTCGCCCTCCACCGCCGCGCAGCGGCTCCCGTACCGCTGCCCGCCGGGGATATAAAAGAAATTTCGTTCCCGCTCCATCACGGTGACACCGAAGGACGCCATGATGTCCAGCGTGATGTCGATGTAGGGCCGGCTCTCCACCGGCGGCAGAACGCGGAGCGTACTGTCCTCCGGCAGCAGCGGCAGCGCCAGCAGCGAGCCGGTGACGAACTGGCTGCTGACGTCGCCCCGCAGCGTGTAGCTCCCCGCCGTCAGCCGCCCCGAAAACGTGACGGACTCCGGCGTTTTCTCCACCGTGATGCCCCTCTGGCCCAGCAGCTCCTGGTAGATACCCACGCCCCGCTCCATCAGCCGCGGTGCGCCGGTGAACACAGCGCGTCCGCCGGACAGCAGCGCCGCGGGGATGCAGAAGCGCAGGGTGCTGCCGCTCTCACGGCAGGGATACGTCCCATTGGGCCGAACAGCGCCGCCGGTGCCGGTGACACCGGCCGTCTCCCCCTCCAGGCGGCAGGCCCCGCCCATGGCGCGGATGCAGTCCATGGTGGCCAGCATGTCCTGGCTCCGGGCGATGCCGTCGATCCGGCTCTCTCCCGCGGCCAGAGCGGCGCACAGGAGCATCCGGTGCCCGCAGCTTTTGGACGGCGGCGCGGCTGCTGTGCCCGCCGCCCTGCCCGGGTATATGGTCACGGTCACGGGCGTCGCTCCCCCTTCAGCAGGATGTCCATGGCGTCCAGATACCCCGCGAAGCCCCTGCCCATCACCGTGGCCACGCAGGCCGGACGGACATAGCTGCGCCGGCGGAAGTCCTCCCGCTGGGAAACATCGGAAATGTGTACCTCCACCGTGGGGATGGCCACGGCCTTCAGCGCATCCAGCAGCGCCACGCTGGTGTGGGTGTACGCCGCGGGGTTGAGGATGATGCCCTCCACGCCATCGAAATACGCCTGCTGGATGGCATCCACCAGCGCCCCCTCGTGATTGGACTGGAAAAAGGACACCTCCGCGCCGTTTTTCTCCGCGTGGGCACGGATCAGCGCCAGCAGCTCCTGATAGGTGCCGCTGCCGTAGATGGCCGGCTCCCGCACGCCCAGCAGGTTCAGGTTCGGTCCGTTGATAACCAGTATCTTCATGTCGTCCACTCCTTTTCGATCTGCGCTGCGGTCTCCTCCGGTGTGCCGTCCCCATCCACACGGAGGTCCGCCGCCGCGCAGTAGAGGTCGTACCGCTCGGCGTACCGGCAGCGCAGCGCGCCGGTATCGGCGGAAAGGGGCCGGTCCGCCGCCGCAGTCAGCTTGTCCAGCGAGCGGTCCAGAAAGACGAGCCGCCCGCTGCGGCGCAGCGCGCGGAGGTTCTCCTCCCGCAGGATGACGCCGCCGCCGGTGGCAATGACCCTGCCGCCTGCGCCGGCCGCAGCCGCCACCGCCTCCTGCTCCCGCTGCCGGAAAGCGCTCTCGCCCTCCGCCGCGAAATAGGCAGGGATGGTCATGCCCACCGCCTGCTCCACCATAGCGTCCGTGTCCATGAAGGTCTTGCCGGTGCGCTGCGACAGCAGCTGCCCCACCGTGGTCTTGCCGGAGGTGGGCATGCCGATGAGCACGATGTTCTCCATCTGCCGCCGCACCGTGTGATAGGCCAGGTCGATCTCCGCCTGCGATGCCGTGCAGCCCCGAAACAGGGCGCCAGCATAGGCGGCCTGCGCCGCCAGCATGTAGAGGCCGCCCTCTGCAGCGATGCCCCGCCGCCGGGCGTTCAGCACCAGATCGGTGCGCAGGGGGTTATACACCGCGTCCACCACGCCCTCCAGCCGGGGGAAATCCTCCAGATCCACGGGGCAGGCGTCCACATCGGGGTACATGCCGCAGGGCGTCGTGTTGATGATGCAGGCCGCGTCGCCGTGTTCCGCCGCTGCCTGCTGATAGGTGATGGCGTCGCCCCTGCCGCAGCGGGACACGCGGTATATCTCCGCGGCATGCAGCTGCGCCGCGGCGGCCCGCGCGGTCTTGGAGGTGCCGCCGGTGCCCAGGATGAGCACCTTCTTGCCGGCAAGCGTCAGTCCCATGCGGCGGATGAGCGCCAGCATTCCCGGCAGGTCCGTGTTGTCGCCCACCAGTCTGCCGCTCCGGTTCACCACGGTGTTCACCGCGCCGATGGCCCGCGCCGTCTCGCTGAGTTCGTCCAGATAGGGGATGACCTGCTCCTTATAGGGGATGGTCACATTGATGCCCGCGAAATCCCGTTTTTCCAGAAAGCCGGCCAGTTCCTCCGGCTCCAGTTCCCAGAGCTCATAGCTGTAATCCGCCAGCGCATGGTGGATCTGGCAGGAGTAGCTGTGCCCCAGCCGCCGGCCGATCAGTCCGCATCTCATCGCCCTGCCTCCTTTATAAAATAGTCCGTGCCGAAGCGCTGGGCCAGCAGGTCGCACAGCACCAGCGCCGTCACGCTGTCCAGCACGGGGCAGATACGGCGGATGATGGCCGGATCGTGGCGGCCATGGGTGGTCAGTTCCGCGTCCCGCATGCGGAGAAAGTCCACGGTCTGCTGGGGCTGTCCGATGGACGGCGTGGGCTTCACGGCACACTGGAACACCACATCCATACCGTTGGTGATGCCGCCGTTGATGCCGCCGTTGTGGTTGGTGGCCGTCACCACCCGCCCGTCCCGCATGCGGAACGGGTCGTTGACCTCCGAACCGCTGCCGCAGGCCATGGAAAAGCCGCCGCCGAACTCAATGCCCTTAACGCCGCCGATGGAAAACACCGCGTGGCTCAGAAGGCTCTCCACGCTGTCGAACCACGGCTCGCCCACGCCGGCGGGCAGGCCGCACACGGCGGTCTGGGTGATGCCGCCCACGCTGTCCTGCCGCTCTCTGGCCTGTAATATCCTCTCCCCCACGGCCTGCGCCGCCTCATGGGTCAGGGTGGGAAACGGCGCCTCCTGCAGAGCCGCCACGTCCGATGCAGCCTCCGCCGCGAAGGGCCGGTCCCACACGTCGCCGCAGCGCAGGATGTGAGTACCCACGGTGACGCCCACGCCTGCCAGCGCGGACAGCAGGATGGCACCTGCCGCCGCCAGCGGCGCGGTGACGCGGCCGGAAAAATGGCCGCCGCCCCGCCAGTCCTCATAGCCGTGGTATTTGCAGTAGGCGGCATAGTCCGCGTGGGAGGGCCGCGCCAGCCCATAGGCATAGTCCCCGCTGCGCACGTTCTCGTTGGGGATGATGATGGCCACCGGCGTTCCGGTGGTGCGTCCCTGAAACACGCCGCTGAGGATCTGATAGCGGTCCGGCTCCTGCCGCGGGGTGTCCAGCGCCGTGGCGGGACGGCGGCGAGCCAGCTGGCGGCGGATGCACTCCTCGTCCACCGGCAGTCCCGGGGCCAGACCGTCCAGCACCACGCCCACGGCAGGGCCGTGACTCTCCCCGAAAATGGTCAGCGTCACCGCCTGTCCAAAGGTATTTTTCATGTCTCTGCTCCCTCCCAGCGCCGGAGTATCTCCTCCGGCGTCTCTTTTTCCATGCGGAATGCGCCCGCCTCGTCCGCCAGCACGATGCAGATCTCACCGGAGGCGGCCTTTTTGTCGTGCCGCAGGTATGGCAGCAGCTGCCGGGCCGTAAAGCCGCAGGTCGTGGGCAGGCCGCACTTCCGCAGGATGCCCGCCAGCCGATGCCGCAGCGCCGGCGCACACATGGGCAGCATACCCAGCGCCACGCACTCGCCATGGAGGAGCTCCCCTCCCGCACAGCTTTCAATGGCGTGGCCGATGGTGTGCCCGAAATTCAGTACGCGGCGCAGCCCCTGCTCCGTGGGGTCCTGCGCCACCACCCGCGCCTTGATGGCCAGAGAGCGTGCGATGATCTCCGGCAGGTCCGCCGTCAGGTCGGCGCTGTTCTCGATCAGCGCCAGCAGCGCCGCATCGCAGGTCACGGCCATCTTCACACTCTCGGCCAGTCCCGCAGCCATCTGCCGCGGCGGCAGCGAACGGAGGGTGTCCGTGTCGATCAGCACGGCACGGGGCTGGTGGAACGCGCCCACGATGTTCTTCACGCCGTCCATGTCGATGGCGGTCTTGCCGCCGACGGAGGAGTCCACCTGGGCCAGCAGCGTGGTGGGCACATTGTAGAAATCCACGCCCCGCATGTAGGTGGCGGCGGCGAAGCCCGCCAGATCCCCCGCCATGCCGCCGCCCACGGCGGCCACGCAGTCGCCGCGATCCATGCCCAGGGCCAGCATCTCCCGCAGGAGGCGCTGGTAATTGTCCATATTTTTGCTGTTCTCTCCGGCGGGGAGCGTACAGATGCGGGCCTGACGGCACGCGCCCGCCACCGTCCGGGCGTACTCCTGCGGCACGCCGCTGTCAGTCACCACCAGCACCCGCCGCGCCAGAGACAAGTGCTGCCCCGCCCGGGCCAGTGCGCCTGCCTCCAGCAGGATGGGATAGCTCTGTTCTCCCAGTGAAACGGAAATGACCATGGCTTCTCTCCTTAGATGTTGTTGGCGTAGTACGCGCCCACCAGCCGGAGCTTGGCGCAGGTGGCGGACAGCTCCTGCAGCATCTCGCGGCCATTGGTGTTGTTGATGCAGCCCTCGGCCTCCACGTAGAAGAAGTACTTCCACGAAAGCCCCTTCATGGGGCGGCTCCGCAGGGTACGCATGTTGTAGCCGTGGGCGCCGATGATGTTCAGCGTCTGCGCCAGCGAGCCGGCGTCGTTCTGCACGGTGAACACCAGCACAAAGTTCTCGTCCTCCCGCTTTTTGGTGGTCTCCGGCTGGTTCTGGGTACGGGACAGCGCGGCAAAGCGGGTGGTATTGGTCCGCATGGTGTTGATGCCCCGCTCCAGCACCCGCAGGCCGAACACCTCCGCCGCGTCCTCGGAGGCGATGGCCGCCAGTGCGGGGTCATTGGCCCGGCGCACATATTCCGTGTCCGCCGCAGCCCCCTCCACGCCCAGCAGGCTGTGGTCGATCTCCATGTCCAGCACCTGGTTGATATACAGCTCGCCGGAGAACAGCAGGTCCATCACGGCGCCTACCTCACCGGCGCAGCTGTTCTCCAGCGGCAGCACCACGCTGTCCGCCTCTCCCAGCTCCACCGCCCTGTGGGCCGCGGCAAAGTCGGGGTAGGCGACGAGCTGCGCCTCCGGAAACATGCGCCGCGCCGCCAGATAGCCGTAGGCCCCCTTCACGCCGCTGTACGCCACCTTCATACCGTTGAGCAGCTTGCTCTGGTAGGCGCAGGACAGGTCCAGGATGCCCCGCAGGAACTGCACGTAGTACGCGGCCACCGCCGGGTCCCGGATGCTCCTGCGGTTGCGGTCGATCAGCTCCCGCTCCCGTTCGGCGTCCCGAATGGACAGTCCCCGTTCCTTCTTGAAATCCGCCACCCGGGCGCTCATCTCCATGCGCTTCTGGAACAGCTGCGCCATTTGCTCGTCAATGCTGTTGATATTCTCTCTGATCTGATCCAGCTCACTCATTGTTGTACAACCTTTCCTAGCACAAAAAAATCGGTCCTCCTGTCCGGAAGGCCGTTCAAGACGCGAATATGCCGGTTTTCCACCGCACGTTCAGACACAGGCTCCCAGAGGCATTTCCTTGCCGGTAAAGGCGAAAAAACCAAAAAAGTGCAGCGCGCCAAAGGGCACGCTGCACGTAAAGCCGAAATCAGTCTGCGCAGGGGCAGAATGGGCGCACTTCACCGCGGCATTACCGGAACGCATCGCGCAGCGAGCCATGGCAGCACACCTCCTGCTGAAATATAGGTGAATTGTATGCTATTTTTTTCTCCCCGTCAAGAGGACATCCGCACTTTTCCCATCTACACAAAAATTTCTCCCCTCCCGCCGCCGGCTCTGTGCGATGCAGGCGGGCCGTATGGGGTGATGACAGCGCAATGGTCCCCCTGCTTTCGCTGACAGGGAAAGCAGGGGGACCTTTTTTGTTTTGCAGGCGGAGACGTCCCGCGTCAGAACCAGTCGGAGGCTTCTTCCTCCAGCGCCTCGATGTAGAAGCTCACGGGACGGAACCCGTCGTTGCAGGACACCATGGCGCTTTTCTTGTTCTTCATCCACCCCTTATAGATATCGCTCCCGCCGTAGGCCAGCGTCATCACGAAGGGCGAGATGCTGGACCAGGCGCTGTCGCACATCCCCTCCGGCTGGCGCCAGCCGTCCGCGATGAACACCTGCCCCAGCTGCATATCGCAGGCATGCTCCAGCGGGTTTTCATACGCGGCGGACAGGTCCGGATAGGACGCCATGCGCATGACGGTGATCCTGATCTTTTTCATGATGCAGCACTCCTATCAGCCGTTGGAGCTGGCCATCACGTTGGAGATGAACAGGTCGTACATCTCCAGGCTCTCGGAGGACAGAGAGGACAGTGTGAAGAAATTCGCGCTCTCGGGGATGTCAAACGCCTTGAACAGCTCCTTGTACTCGTCGGTCAGGTAGGCGATGCAGGCCTCGTTCACCGGCACGCCGGGGTACTTCATGACATTGTCGGCGTAGTTCTTGGCGTCGTGGATATAGTTGATGAGCAGCTCAGCCTCCTCGGCCTTGGTGCTGGAGGCCGGAATGGCCAGCATCCACTCGCCTCTGGAGTACCAGCCATCGGGCAGGGTAATCAGCTCATAATTGCCATCGGGGTCCTCCTGCTTGACCAGCACATAGTCGGTGGTATAGGTGAAGGCCACGCTGCAGTCGCCGTTTTCCAGAGAGGTACGGGGCGCGCCGTTGTCATAGACCTTCACGTTGCTGTTGAACTGGCACAGCCAATCGAACACGGCGTCCAGATCCGCCTGGTTCTCGCTGTTGGGGTCAAAGCCGTTCTCCGCCAGAGTGGTGGCCACGAACCGGCGGTCGATGTCTGTGGAGACGATCTGCCCCTTCAGGGCGGGGTCCGCCAGATCAGACCACTTGGTGATCTCGATGGGGCAGGTATCCTTGTTCACGATGATGGACATGGAGCCGCACATGTAGGGAACGCTGTAATCCTCCTCGCCGGGGTAGTCATAGGTGTTGAATTCATCGTACAGGTTGGCCAGATTGGGGATCTTGCTCTTGTCGATCTTCTGCAGCAGGTTTTCCTGCAGCATCTGGTGTACCGTTTCCTGGCAGGGATTGATGATGTCGAAGTCGTCGCCGGTCTCCACGCGGGTGATGTTGTCCTCCTCATAGGACAGGTAGGTGATGTTCACCTGAATGCCGTACTCCTGTTCAAAGGCGGCCAGCACATCCTCGGACACATAGTCGGGGTAGACCAGAATGTTGATGGAATCGGCGTAGCCGGTGTCGCCGTCGGCAGCGGCATCCTGCTGGGTCTTCTGCTTCCCGCCGCAGGCGGTGAGGGATGCCAGCACTCCCAGGGCCAGCAGCGCGGCCAAAAGTTTCTTCTTTATGTTTGTGAGCTCCTTTCTCCTAACTCTCTGTTTGTGTTTGATGGAATGGTTCTATTTTTGCGGCAGCGCGGTCCTGCCTGCCCTTCAGCAGCAGATAGACGGCAACTCCCAGAAAAATCAGGCCGGATATGATCGTCTCCAGCGCGTTGATCTCCGGTGAAACGCCCTTGCGGATGGAGTTGTAGATCTTCATGGGGAACGTGAGGCAGTTGGGTCCGGCCAGGAAGTCCGCCATGACCACGTCGTCCAGCGTCAGCGCAAAGCTCAGCAGTGCGCCGGTGAAGATGCCCGGGGCGATAGACGGCAGCGTGATGCGGAAGAACGTCTCTACTCCGCTGGCGCCCAGATCCATGCTGGCCTCCTCCACCGAGCGGTCCAGTCCCAGAAAGCGGGTCCGCACCGTCAGGATCATATAGGGCAGCATCAAAATCACGTTTCCCAGCACCACGGCCCAGAAGCCCTTTTTCAGGCCCATGAGCACCAGCAGCGCCATCAGAGGCACCGCGAACACCACACCCGGGACGATCATGGGCAGGTACACCGAATAGGTCAGGGCGTTCCGTCCGAAGAACCGGTAGCGCGTCAGGCCCATGGCGCCCAGCGTGCCGATGATCACCACGATCAGCGTGGACAGCAGCGAGATCTTCAGCGAAAGACCGAAGGACTGCCACAGCTGCGCGTCCCGGAACAGCTTGCCGTACCACTCGGTGGTAAAGCCCGTCCACCACTTGTTGCTGGGCTGCTGGTTGAAGGAATACACCACCATGATCACGGTGGGGATGTAGATAAAGGCGAACAGCAGCACCGCGTATATCACGCCCAGCTTATCGCCGATGCTTTTCTTTTTCACGCGGTTCATAGGCCCCCCTCCATCACGTCGGCCCTGCTGACGCGGGCGTACAGATATACCAGGATCATGGTGCCCGCGATCAGGAACACCGACAGTGCGCTGCCCAGCGGCCAGTTGCGGGAGGACATGAACTGATCCTTGATGAGGTTTCCGATCAGCAGCGTCTTGCTGCCGCCCAGCACGTCCGCCACGAAGTAGTTGCCGATGGACGGCACAAAGGAGATGATGGCCGCGGCGTACACACCGGGCATGGTCATGGGCAGCGTGATCCTGAAAAACGTTTTGACACGCCCCGCCCCCAGATCATAGGACGCCTCCAGCAGCGCCTTGTCCAGCCGCTCGATGGACGAGTACATGGGCAGCACCGCATAGGGGATGCAGACGTACACCAGCCCCAGCACCACGGCGCTTTCGCTGTACAGAAAATCGGCGCTCCACGTCATCCCCAGTCTGGTCAGAATACCGGTGAGGATGCCCTTCGTGTTGAACAGAGTGATGTAGCTGTACAGCCGGATCAGGCTGTTGGTGAAGTACGGGATCATCATCAGAATGATGAGGTTGGACGCCACGCGGCGGCTGCACCGCGACAGCATGTAGGCCATGGGGTAGGACACCAGGAGGATAATGACCGTGGACACCAGCGACATCCGCACACCGTTCCAGATAGCCACCAGATACGCCTTTTCAAACAGGGCCCTGTATCCGTTGAAGGATACCGTGAACTCCACGCCGCCATAGGACGGCCGCGTCATGATGCTCATCAGGCACACATACAGCAGCGGAAGCACCACCAGAAGCAGCGTCTCTGCGGCGTAGGGCCCTACGCTGGCCAGCACGGCCAGTCTCTTTTCTTTTTTCTTCATGACGCCGCCTACTTCCGCATGACCGTGCAGGCGGCGCTGTCCCAGTAGGGGTACAGCGTCTCTCCGCAGGAGAAGCCGTCCGCGCCCGCCAGGCGGGAGAAGCGCAGCTCATGGCCGTCCGCATCCACGCCGATGGACTTGATGAGATTGCCGGTGCAGATGTTGTCCGTCACCGTGATCTGTATGCCGAAGCCGGATACCGGCTCCGCAGACACACAGACAGCCTCCGGCCGGACGCAGAGGTACACCGTCGCCCCCTCCGGCACGTGAGCCGCCGCGCCCAGCACCTGCCCCATAGGCGTGGTGTAGACGCAGGTATCGCCCCGGACCGCTGCGGCGGTGGCCGGCAGGATATTGGATTCGCCGATAAAATCCGCCACGAAGCGGGTGGCCGGTGCGTTGTAGATCTCGGAGGGCGTGCCGATCTGCTGGATCTCGCCGGCGCACATGACGGCGATGCGGTCGGACATGGTCATGGCCTCCTCCTGATCGTGGGTCACATAAATAAAGGTGATGCCCAGCTGCTTCTGCAGCCGCTTCAGCTCCAGCTGCATCTGCTTGCGCAGCTTCAGATCCAGCGCCCCCAGCGGCTCGTCCAGCAGCAGCACCTTCGGCCCGTTCACAAGCGCTCTGGCAATGGCCACGCGCTGGCACTGGCCGCCCGACATCTGACTAATTCGCCGCTTTTCGAAGCCCTCCAGCTGCACGGTGCGCAGCGCCTGCGTCACCTTTTCCCGTATCTCCGCCTTGGGCAGCCGCTTCACTGTCAGTCCGTAGGCCACGTTGTCATAGACATTCATCAGTGGGAACAGCGCGTAGCTCTGAAACACCGTGTTGACTGCCCGCTTGTAGGGCGGCAGCGCGGTGACCTCCTGTCCGTCGATGGTGATATGTCCGCTGTCTGCCTCCTCAAACCCCGCGATCATCCGGAGTGTGGTGGTCTTACCGCAGCCGGAGGGCCCCAGCAGCGTCAGGAACTCCCCCTGATGAACCTGCATGTCCACGCCCTTGACCACCTCCACGTGGTCAAAGCTCTTGCGCAGGCCCGCGATCTCGATGATATTCTCTCCCATGCCCGCTCACCGCCTTTGTATACTTGGAGAATAAATATTCTTTATATTCAAATTTATGTGGATGATTATACACCCTTCTTCAAATTTGTAAAGAGCAAATCCGCTATTTTAATGCTTTTGTAACTGTGCACAAATTGCATATATATCCGCAGAAAATATCTGGCATGCCTGCACATTCCCCGCCCCGCCGCTTTTCAGGAGCAGGGGCAGGCAGCGGCTTTCATCACCTGCGCTTATGCATCACATATAAAATCCATACTTCCCTTACCCTGCCGCGGCGTGTATAATGGACTGTCGTTTGAAAAAACGCATCGAAAAACACACGAAAACACGCAGAACAGGAGGGTATACAGACATGGCAAATTGTGCGATCGTAGGCATCAACTGGGGTGACGAAGGAAAAGGCCGGATGGTGGACTACCTGACGGGACAGTACGATGTGGTGGTACGGTATCAGGGAGGCGGCAACGCCGGACACACCGTCATCAACGATATGGGCAAATTTGCTCTGCACCTGCTGCCCTCCGGCATCTTCCGCGCCGGTGTGATGAACATTCTGGGCAACGGCGTGGCGCTGGACTGTGAGAATCTGGTGTCGGAGATGGAGTCCATCCGCGCGGCGGGCGTCGGCATCTCGCCGGAAAACCTGCTGGTCAGCCACCGTGCGTCGCTGCTGCTGCCGTGGCATCGGGAGCTGGACGCGCTGGAGGAGGCGCGGCTGAAGGACAAGCAATACGGCTCCACCAAGCAGGGTATCGCGCCGTTCTACTCTGATAAATACCAGAAAAAGACCATTCAGGCCGGTGAGCTGCTGTATCCGGAGCACCTGAAGGCCCACCTTCAGGATCTGCTGGAATGGAAGAACCTGATCCTGCAGAAGGTCTACGGCGCCAAGGGCTATACCATGGAGGAGATGACCGCCTGGCTGGACACCTACGCCCAGCAGGTGCGTCCCTATGTGGCGGACACAGGCCGCTATCTGCGGCAGGCCCAGGCGGAGGGCAAGTCCATCCTGTTTGAGGGCCAGCTGGGTGCGCTGCGTGACCTGGACTACGGCATCTACCCCTATACCACGTCCTCCAACACCATCGCCGCTTACGGCCCCATTGGCGCGGGGCTGCCTACCGCCAAGATCGATGAGGTGGTAGGCGTGGTGAAAGCCTACTCCTCCTGCGTGGGCGAGGGCCCGTTCACCTGCGAGTGGTTCGGCCCCGAGGCAGATGAGCTGCGTCAGGCCGGCGCGGAGTTCGGTGTCAAGACCGGACGCCCCCGCCGCGTGGGCCCCATCGATTTGGTAGCCACCCGCTACGGCGTGGAGGTACAGGGCGCCACCAACATCGCTCTGACCAAGCTGGACATCCTCAGCTATATGAAGGAGATCCCCGTCTGCGCCGCCTATGAGATCGACGGGGAGATCACCCATGAGTTCCCCTTCCCCTCTGTGCTGGCGAAGGCCAAGCCCGTGATGGAGTACCGCCCCGGCTGGTGCTGCGACATCTCCGGTGTGCGGACCTGGGAGGACATGCCTGCGGCGGCCCGGGACTATGTGGAATATGTGGAGCAGGCCATCGGCTGCCATATCGGCTACGTCTCCGTGGGCGCCGAGCGGGAGAGCCTGATCGTCAGATAAAATAAGGAGGGATACCATGGCCCATGACACCTACCAGTCCCCTCTGGCGTCCCGCTACGCCTCGGACTATATGCTGCGGCTGTTCTCGGACGACAGCCGCTACCAGACCTGGCGGCGGCTGTGGGCGGCGCTGGCCCGCGTGCAGCACGAGCTGGGGCTCCCCATCACAGAGGCGCAGGCCGCGGAGCTGGAGGCCCACATCACCGACATCGACTACGATATCGCCGCCCAGCGGGAGCGGGAGGTGCGCCACGACGTGATGGCCCACGTGTACGCCTACGGCAAGGCGGCCCCATCGGCGGCGGGCATCATCCATCTGGGCGCCACCAGCTGCTACGTCACGGATAACGCCGACCTGATCCTGTACCGGGACGGACTGGTCTATCTGCGGAGACAGCTGCTGGCGGTGCTGGCGAATCTGGCGGCCTTCGCGGAAAAATACGCCGCCACGCCGACATTGGGCTACACCCACTATCAGCCGGCGCAGCCCGTCACCGTGGGCAAGCGGGCCACGCTGTGGATGCAGGACCTGCTGGCGGACGTGGAGGAGCTGGACCACGTGCTGTCCACGCTGAAATTCCTGGGCTGCCGCGGCACCACGGGCACCGAGGCCAGCTTTATGGACCTGTTTGACGGCGACGAGGCCAAGATCGATGAGATGAACCGCCGTCTGGCCGCCAGCTTCGGCTTCAAAGAGTGCTTTCCGGTGTGCGGCCAGACCTATCCCCGCAAGGTGGACAGCCGCATCCTCTCCTGTCTCAGCGGTATCGCCCAGAGTGCCTACCGCATGGCCAATGACATCCGCCTGCTGCAGCACGACCGCCAGCTGGAGGAGCCCTTTGAAACGGACCAGATCGGCTCGTCGGCCATGGCGTATAAGCGCAATCCCATGCGCTGTGAGCGCATATGTTCCCTGAGCCGCTATCTGATGGCCGATGCCATGAACGCGCCCATGACCGCCAGCGTGCAGTGGATGGAGCGGACGCTGGACGATTCCGCCAACCGCCGTATCGCGCTGCCGGAGGGCTTCCTGTGCGCCGACGCGGTACTGCGCCTGTGCCAGAACGTAACGGCGGGTCTGCACGTCAACGAGGCCATCGTGGACCGCACCCTGCGGGAGTACCTGCCGTTTCTGGCCACGGAGGACCTGATGATGGAGGCTGTAAAGCGCGGCGGCGACCGCCAGCAGCTGCACGAGATCATCCGGCGGCACTCCATGGCCGCCACGGCCCGCATGAAGGAGGGCCTGCCCTGCGATCTGCTGGACCGTCTGGCGGGGGATCCTGCCTTCGGCCTGAGCCGCGGGGAGCTGGAGCAGCTGATGGAGCCGCAGCGCTACATCGGACGCTGCCCCCAGCAGGTGCGGCAGTTTCTGGATGCCTGTGCGCCGCTGCTGCGTCAGGCGCAGGGCGCCGATGGAGACATCCGCGTGTGAGGCCGTACAGCTTCTGAATTATGAAAAAGAGCGCAGCACGGGTGCCGCGGCCGAGAGCGGGACGGGGCGATAAAGGCCTGCGGGATACGCTTATCTTCATGGAACGCACATCAGAAAAAAGCTGCAAAATCACCTTGCCGGTGATTTTGCAGCTTTCTTTGTCTTCTGTTATCTTTTTATCCTATTACGGAAAATGGGCGCACGCTCCGGCCGATCGGCATCGGCCGATTTTGCAGCCTTACAGCTCATCTGCCGCCGGAGAATTCTCGGGGAAAAAGAGGGCCGGATCGATCCGGTCATTCGCGGCGTCCTTGTTTGATGAATTTCGCTACGTTGGCATCGGCGCCCGCCTTGTCGATCTTGCACACGACCACTGCGGAGGGATCCACCTCCTCATAAGAGGTCGCCGGACGCCCCTTCATCTGCTGCACGGTGCCGAAGCCGCCCTCCATGGCCACCGTATAGACCACCCTGCGGGTGGGCAGGCCCGCCGCCCGCAGAAGCTTCGCTTCAGCGGCCTCCAGATAGTAGGGGTAGTAGAACTTTCTGATCTGCAGCACAGATACCTCCTTGGGAACATGTCCGAGCTTATTGAAGAAGGAACTGTCAGATTATTCAACAGAGGAGTCCTCAGGCTCAACATTCGCGGCAACGGGCTTGCGGCTCTTACGGATTGCAGAAACGATCGGCAGCAGCAGGCTCAGAATGCCGGCGCAGGGTGGCCCCGGAACAGTTGGCCTTCAAGATCTGCCGGTTACAGCGGGAAGAGCCGGAGCTTTACGGAAAAATCAAGGCGTTCCTGTCTCTCAAGGACTTTGTCAATTGCAAGCTGACCGGGATCTCCGCCATTGACCACACCACAGCCAGTTACTCTTTGCTCTATGATGTGGAAAAGCGCTGCCTTCCTACTGTAACTTTATGTTTTCTTTTGCTGAATCATAGAAAGAGGAACACTGAATGATCCGGTGTCCCTCTTTCTATTTACAGGATCGGAGAAGCAACGGTTCACTGTCGGGCATTTTTCCCTTTGGATACGCATAGGCTGGACACCAGAAAGGATGGGGATCGTATGAAAGAGAAACGGGTGCGGATCTTTCTGCTGCGGCGGTGGTACATGGTAGGCGGCGCCGCGCTGGCTATGGCGGCGGTCATCTTCTACGTGGTGAATTACCCTGCCTCCGTCAGCACGGCGGCCAGCTCCCGCCAGCTGCCTATCTACTCGGTGGAGCGGAACCAGAAGGTGTGCGCCATCAGCTTCGACGCCGCGTGGGGTGAGGAAAAAGTGCGCAATCCTGAGGCACCTTTCAGGCGCACCGAATATATGAAAAGAGGTGCGTGAAGGGAAATGCCCTTCACGCACCTCTTGCATTATATTATGCTTCGTTTCTCGAATTCAGCTCATAGGTACACAGATAGAACAGGAACGAGGTCATCTGATAACGGTTGATGCGGGTGTCATAGGCTGCCAGCAGCTCACCCATCTCGCTGTCACGGGTGGTGATGTCCGTCTGGTCGCACCAGAGCATAGCCTTGACGACCTCGCCGCTGAGCCGGGGATTTTCCCGCATGGTCTGCCGCGCCAGCTCCTGATCTACACGGGTGTCAATGCCGGACATGGCGGCGTAGCGATAGATCAGCAGACAGGCCGTCTGGTAATCCATGTCGTCGTCATAGGCCGTATGCAGATCGCCCTGACGGAGCAGCCCCGCTTGATACGCCCAGCACACGGCGTCGTAGTAGGGGCAGGCGGAGCCGTTGAATTCCTCGGTTTCATAATCAGGCGGCAGGGCGGTGTTGTCCGTCTCCGGCCTTTGGGAGATGCGGTACAGCACATCCACGAATTCGCCCACCTTTGCCGTGGCCTTCCCGCCGAAGGTATCCGGCGTCGCCGGGTCGATATACCCGTTGCGGTACATATAGAGGACGCTGGCCTGGTTGAAAATGCCCGTGATGTCCGTAAACACCACCGTATCCTCCAGCGTGCCGCCGCTGGACGCCTTGCCGAAAACATGGGCGTAGTAGTCACTGTTGACGATGTTGCTGGACATCTGGAACTTATTGTCCACATACAGCCGGTAGGCCTCCAGCTGTTCGTCAGAGATGACGATGCTCTCGTCAGCGGGGATCACCGCCTCCGTACCGGCATCATAGCGGAAGGATTTCGTCAGGAAGGACTTGTCCGACAGCACCGCTATGTGTACGCCGTTGGACAGCGCGTCGGTGCCCGCCAGCAGCCGGGAGTCGTAGTCCACGCCGAACAGGTTCAGCAGCGTGGGCAGGATGTCCGCCGTGGAGCAGTACTCGTCCACCACGATGTTCTCGGACAGGCCGGGCACATAGCAGATGAAGCTGTTGCGGTACTTCTCAAAGGTGAGATCCATCTCCTGCCCTGCCAGCTCGTTGTACTCGTCCTCCGTCAGACCGTAGGGATAGTGGTCATTGGTCAGTACGATGCAGGTCTTATCGGCCACGCCCGCCTGCTCCAGCCGCTGCATCAGGTAGGTCAGCGCGTTTTCCAGCTCCAGATTGCAGGCGATATACGCCTTCACCGGCTCGGAATAGGGCAGATCCTTCACCGCGTCGTGGTTCTTGGCGCTCATGGCGTTGTCCCAGTTGTACTGATAGTGGCCGCTGAAGGTCATGTAATAGGCGTGGAAGGGCTCCCTGCTGCTGAGGTAGTCGTCCACGGAGGCCTCCATCATCTCCAGATCGGAGGAGGGCCAGTCGATCTTTATATCCAGCCCGGAGTCCGCCGCCTTGAAGGTATAGCCCATGTTGGCGTGGGTGATGTTCCGGTTGTAGAAATCGCCGATATAGTCGTGATAGCCCCAGGTCTGGTATCCCTTCTCCGTTAGGGCGTTGCCCAGGCAGAAGGGCAGATAGTTGGTGCCCGCCACGTTGAAGCTGGAATCCGTCTTGGTGCGGGACATATCCGGGTAAAGTCCCATGCACATGGTGTACTCGCCGTTGGTGGTGACGGATTGGAACGTGCCGTAGTAATTATCGAAGATAATGCCCGTGTGGGACAGCTTGTACAGGGTGGGCGTCAGCTCCTCGCTGATGAACCAGGGGCAGAAGCTCTCGGCACAGATGGTGATCAGGTTGTAGTCCTGCAAAAGCCCGGTGTAGTTGTTCTTCCGGGTGGGGACCACCTGCGCCAAGTATTCGTCCGTGGTTTTGCGCATGACATCATCCGTGGACTCCGCCAGCTTTGCAAAGTCGATGCGCTCGATCACATTGTAGGAATTGCTGCTGTAGAGCCGCCTGGTGTCTGTGCCCAGCGAGGACGGCGTGATGATGACGCTGCCGCTGCTGCCAAAGACCATGTAGCGAAGCTCCTGCACGGTGGTGGCCAGCATGCCCACGCTCTTATAGCTGCTGTCGGTAGAGGTGTTCACATTGGTGAAGGTTTTGTAGACGGAGAACGATTTGCCCCGCCCGGCGTACATAATGCCCATCGTAGCCAGCAGCAGCGTCAGCAGGATACCCAGCGTCGCCAGCGCCTGCCTCCACTTGAGCCGCACAGTCAGCACCCGGAGCTTGCGCAGAGCAAGGCAGAGGATCGTCACGATCAGCGGTACCAGCAGCAGAAGGATGGGCGCGATGTTCTTGCCGATGCTGTACAGGATCTGCGAGTCGAAATTGGTGATGACGTTCCCGCCCATGCTCACCTGACTGATGGGCATGAAGTTGCCGAAAATGGCGTGGTACATCAGCTGCACCTCGGCAAACAGCACCTGCACGGCGACCAGAAGCACGCCCACGATCTGTCGGGCGATCTTGGGCAGGTGCGTGGTCAGCAGCGTGCAGACCGTTCCACCCAGCAGTCCGAACAGCACCAGATAGACCGCCCGCCTGTCCAGCGAGCGATAGACGCACAGGTGCAGACACAGCTCCACATAGACGCTGGCGCCGCAGAACAGCAGCAGGCTGCGGAGCCATTCCTGCCACAGGCCGCGGCGCGGGGCTCGCACCGCGGCAGATGTCTCATGGGGTGCCTGGGGTTGATTCGCTATCTCATTGGGTTTTGTCTTCAGCATATATGTCTCCTGCCGCAGGTCTCCCTCAGGGGAAGGCCTGCGAAATCTGTCAAAATATTGGCGCGGGGCATATCATACTGTAAATGTAAAGAAATTGCAATGATTTCTGTAAAAATTAAAGAAAGGTTTACAGTCGCTCCCGTCGTTTTGAGCCGAAAATTTAACAAAATCTGCATAGCCGAAACGCGAAAACCGTGCTATACTGTACGCGCAATTGGGAACGCAGTCGATTTTAGGAGGTGAGTCCTGTGACAGAAACCGGTTTCCATCTGAAACGCCATCTGACATCCTTCCAGATCATGATCCTCGGCTTTGCCGGTGTGATCCTGCTGGGTGCGCTGGTACTGATGCTGCCGATCTCGGCGGCAGGGCGGGTGTGGACGCCGTTTCACGAGGCGTTGTTTACCTCCACCTCCGCCGTCTGCGTAACGGGACTGGTGGTGCAGGACACCGGCAGCTACTGGTCCGCGTTCGGACAGACCGTCATCCTGCTGCTGATCCAGATCGGCGGCTTAGGCGTCATCACGGCGGCTGTAACGTTCTTGATGCTCTCCGGCAAGAATATCTCGCTGAAGGAGCGCAGTGCCATGCAGGATGCCATTTCCGCTCCGGTGGTGGGCGGCATCGTGCGCCTGACGCGGTTTATTCTCAAGGGAACGTTCCTTGTGGAATTGGTCGGCGCTCTTGCGCTGCTGCCGGCGTTCTGCCGGGACTATGGACTGCGGGGCGTGTGGATGGCAATATTTCACTCCGTTTCCGCCTTTTGCAACGCGGGGTTCGATATTCTGGGGCGGGCGGATGCCCTCTACCCTTCCCTGACGGCGTACATGGCCGACCCGCTGGTCAATATCGTCATCATGCTGCTGATCGTCGTGGGCGGTATCGGTTTTCTGACATGGGACGATGTCTGCACCCACCGGCTGCACCTGCGGCGGTACCGGATGCAGAGCAAGGTCATTCTGAGCGCAACCGTCATCCTGATCGCGCTTCCGGCAGTGCTCTTCTTCCTGACGGACTTTGCTGAGCTTCCCGCGGGACAGCGCGTTCTGGCGTCGCTCTTTCAGGCGGTCACACCGCGAACGGCGGGCTACAACACCGCAGACCTGACGAAAATGAGCGACACCTCACAGGCGGTCACGATTTTGCTGATGCTGACCGGCGGTGCGCCCGGCTCCACGGCGGGCGGCATAAAGGTAACGACGCTGGCTGTGCTGGCCGCCAACGCGGTCGCCGCTTTCCGCAGGCGGGAGGATCCGCAGCTTTTCAAGCGCAGACTGGAGCCCTCCGCTGTGCGGAACGCCGCCGCCATCCTGCTGCTGTATCTGGGACTGACCTTCGCGGGCGCGGCGGTCATCAGTGCGGCGGAGGGACTGCCGCTGGGTGCCTGTCTCTATGAAACGGCATCCGCTGCCGGGACGGTAGGGCTGACACTGGGGCTGACGCCGCAGCTGGGTACGCTGTCGCAGGGCATTCTCATTCTGCTGATGTTCTTCGGGCGTGTCGGGGGACTGACCCTGATCTACGCCGCATTCTCCGGGCATGATTTGACCTATGCCCGGTACCCAAAGGAAATGATCACCGTAGGCTGAAAGGAGCGCACGATGAAAAACGTATTATTGATCGGACTTGGCCGTTTCGGGCGGCACCTTGCCATGCAGCTGAGCGAGCTGGGGCATCAGGTGATGGCGGTGGATCGGGACGAGGAGCGCGTCAACGAGTGTATGCCCTTTGTCACCAACGCGCAGATCGGTGACAGCACCCGCGTGGATTTTCTGCGCTCGCTGGGCGTTGGAAACTACGATGTCTGCTACGTTACCATCAGCGGAGACTTCCAGAACTCGCTGGAAACGACGTCCCTGCTCAAGGAGCTGGGGGCGAAATATGTGGTGTCCCGCGCGGAGCGGGATGTGCAGGCAAAATTTCTGCTGCGCAACGGCGCGGACGCGGTGACATACCCGGAAAAGCAGCTGGCGAAGTGGGCGGCCATCCGGTACACCGCCAACCACATCTTCGATTACATAGAGTTGGACGAGAAGCACGCCATTATCGAGGTCGCCGTCCCGGACAGCTGGCAGGGTCACAGCATCGGTGATCTGGACATCCGCCGAAAGTACGGCGTCAATATCCTCGGCGTGAAGCAGAACGGCAAAACCGATGTGACCACTTCGCCGGAAACCGTGCTGGACAGCGGCCTGACGCTGCTGGTGCTGGGTGAGTATACGGCGCTGAAAAAGTGCTTCCGGCTGTAAGGCCGCGTCTGCCGGCGCTTGTGCGGTTACAAGCGGCTCGCCGGGGTATGTTACGCTGCCAAGCGCATTGAGGCTGCCGGAGCGGATTTCCTCCTGATTTGCACGAATACAATTCACAAGGTCGCCCCGCAGATTGCGTCCATGATACGGATCGCAGATATCGATGGTACAATAGCATGTGAATCCGTTTGATTTGTCATCATGATCTTGACACCGTGTAGGATATTTTACATCCTGCACGGTGTTTTGTTTTCCTATCAATTCGAATAGGAGGCAGTCCTTATGTCCAACCGACAAACATACGGTTTCCGTAGCGCGCATACGATGGACTATTCTCAAAGAGGAGGTCTGTTTATGCCAACCGTTCAGCAAGCACCCACTCCGGCAATCACCGTCACTCGCAATTTTCTCGGCCAACAGACGGCAGAGGCGCTGCTGTTGGAATTGATCCGCGCCCACACACAGGCGGCATAAAGTCTGCGGGCAGTCCACGGAAAGGAGGGAGCTTATGGAGAAGCCGCCACTGCCTACCGCACTGTACTGCCGCCTTTCCCGGGAGGACGGAGACCGCATGGAGAGCGATTCCATCGGCAACCAGCGGAAGCTGCTGGAATCGTATATCGAAAATCATTCTGAGTTGGTAATGGCGGAATGCTATGCCGACGATGGCTATACCGGCACGAATTTTGTTGAGGTAAGATAACGATACCTTTTTTGCAGAGGGTGTTATCTTACCTCTTTTTGATGTATGTTAGATAG
>ENA-ORLY01000618-ORLY01000618.1-human-gut-metagenome-genome-assembly--contig:-NODE-618-length-48333-cov-4.403784_pt1 | contig 48333 bp, 46 predicted proteins | sample MGYA00243071_ERZ508832 | MGnify/ENA primary metagenome ERZ508832 (study PRJEB26277, sample SAMN04329777) | human gut metagenome | biome: human-associated habitat | host: Homo sapiens | place: USA... | reverse complement strand
CCGAATATGATCTTGATCAAAATGACTAATTATAACATAATCTATTTTTCTTATCTTTCTAGCTAATAAATATGGAATTAATGTATTTTTTCCTACATCATATGTAGCACTTCCACCTCCATCAATCAAAATTGTTTTATGATTAGGAGCTATTATTAATGTGCTATCCCCTTGTCCTACATCTATAAAATAAATTTTTAAATTGTACGGAATTTTATTAATAAAAAATACCGTAATAGCTACAATTATTAATATAACTACACATTTAGATAAATATGGTCTAAGTTTATATTTAACTAAATATATTATATTTTTAATTCTTTTTTGTGTTGGATTACAATTTTTAGCATGAAATATATTATATAAATATCTAAAAACACAAATTATTATATAATATAAAGTTAATTGATAAAAATCTGGCGTTACAACCTTTAAATTACCGAAATTAATTTTTGAAATTAAAATTACTCCATAAACAGGAATCTCTATCAGCTTAGCAATTACAGTACTTGCATCTAGTGAAATCATAGATATTAAGATTTGAATAAATCCACCTATTACAATTATTCCAATTATATAACTTAGCAATAAATTTGTTAACAAAAACCCTATTCCTACTGAATTGAAATTTAATGCCATTATTGGACCAATTACAATTTGTGCCGAAATTGATACTGAAACTATTTTTATTATACTTTCACATTTCTTTTGAATTTTAATAAATATATATTTCCATTTTCTATTTCTTATTTTTATATTTTTTATAATTCTTTCTACAGTAGATTTAAAATAAATTATCCCCAATGTTCCACCATATGTTAACAAAAAACTTATTCCCGTAATACTATATGGATTATTTATTAGAGTTATTAGAACAGAAATTGAAATATTATTCAGTGTATCACTCTTTCTATATACAACAAATGACATACATGTTAGAATTCCCATTATACTTGCTCTTACAACAGATACACTAAATCCAGTAATAAACATATAAATTATTAAAACTATACTTGCAATAATTTTGCTTTTTCTTTTTCCTATAAGTTTTTGAGTTGTAGTTGTAACTACCATTATAATATAGGAAATATGCATTCCTGAGATGGCAAGTACATGTGAGATATTGCTATTCGAAAAGTCTAGCTTTGTGTTGTCATCTATTTCATCTGTATATCCTAACATTATTCCCATTATAATTTTAGACATCTTCTCACTGTATGTATTTTTTATATTGTCTTTAATCTTTAAAAAAATTTTATTTGAGGTCTGCATTAGCAAATTTGCTTTGTTCGTTTCCAGTACTTCAATCTCTTTAATTTTTACTGTTCCATATATTTTTAATGTTTTTAAATATTCTTTATAATCAAATCCTTTGTAATTTCTTTTCTTTGATGGTTCTATAAATGTCCCTTTTATTGCAACTTTATCCCCATATTCTATCTTTTTATTTTTACTAACATTAATATATAAATGTGTATTTTTTAATTTACCTTCATTTATATGTATTTTATATCTATTGTAATATTCTTCTTCCTTTTTATTGCTAGTTACAATAGCAGTCAAAGATATTTCATTTATATCTTTGTATAAATTTTCATATTTATTATTATTAAATTTGACTATAGTATTTGAAATAAATGATGATATGACTATTGTTAAAATGATATTTAATTTAACTATTAATTTGATATATCTAAAATATCTTTTGATTGAAAACATTCTAAATTTCTTTTGATGATATGGAAATTTGACTATAATATATGTTGCTAATAGTAAAAAATAAAATGGAACTATACTTATTTTCAAGTATAGCCCCCATAATATACCTATAGCATAACCAATCACTATTATAAAAATTGGTCTATTCAATTAAATTACTCTCCTTGCTCCTACATATCTTGATTTATAATAACTTGATGATAATGATGTTATTTTTACACCTTCACTTGGATTTGACGCATGTATAAAATTGTTGTCTCCAATATATATTCCAACATGACCTATTGCAGTATTGGCTGTATTGTTAAATATCAATATATCTCCTAACTGCAAATTATTCTTCTCTACCGCAGTTCCATTTTTTGCTTGATCTTTTGATGTTCTACTTAATGATATTCCAAAATGTTTATATACATATGACGTAAATCCTGAACAATCAAAACCTGTTGATGGTGTTCCTCCCCCTGGCACATATCTATATCCTAAATATTGTTTTGCATATTCTACTACAGCTGTTTTTTCAGTTGTTTCTGTATCTGTAGGTTTAGATGTTTCTTCAGTTTCTGTTGTCTCTTGTCCTTCCATAGGTGTAATATTCTCTGCCTTTATTGAATTACCACCTCTTGATGTTGTTTCTATAGTTTTAGTATCAGAAATGTATTTTGATGATACATATCCTTTTTTTCCATTAAGATTAATTTGATACCATCCATCAACTTTTCCTATTATTTCTACCTTATCATTTCTTGATAAACTATCAATTTCGTCACTTGATGTTGTTGGCTCTTTTCTTACTATTAATCCCTCTGCATTTACATATCCTGATTTATTTATGTTTGTTATTTTCTCATTTTGAGTTTGTTCTTCATTAGAAGTAGTTTGTTGTTTTTGCTCATCATTTTTAGTTGATATCTCCTGTGTTTTTTCATCTGTTATCTGTTGTTGTGGTTCTCTAACATTCTCTTCATTAGTTGTTGTCTTTAACAATCCAATTCTTACCGAGCCTATTTCTTTATCATTCTCAACTCTACACCAATCATTTAGTACTTCTATAACTTTTATATCCCCACTTATAGTTGCTCTAGTTCTTGAATTCACAAGTGGTAATGCTTTTATTATTGTTTCTTTTTCAAGTACATATTTTTCATCTTCTTTTATTTCTGTTGTTGTTTCCACCGTCTTCGTTGTTGGTTCAACATCAACTTGTTGCAAATCTTGAGTTGCTTCTATATTAGTTTCAGTAGTTGTGTCTGCTGAATCCTCTGCTGTATTGTTTTCTGAAGTTGTCTCTGCTGGAGTTTCTTTTTGACTTTGAGTATTTTTTTTGTCTTCCTCTACATTAACAAGAGTTTCACTTACATACCCAGTTATTGTTTCTCCATTTATTTTTGTCTTTATTTTGTACCAACCATTTTCTTGTTCTAATATTTCTACTTCTTTATTTTTATCTAATTGTTCTAATATTGTTGAGTTTGTGTTTGGCTCTTTTCTTAGTCTTACTGTTTCAGAATTTATTTTTCCAGTTGTTGCTTCTACCTTTATGCTCAATATTCCCATTATTGTTATCATTAGTACCATTATTGCTAATTCTTTAACTTTCATATTCTATCCATTTCTTGAAGTCCAAACTGACCTCTTTATATTTTATTCTTTATGCATAAAAGTATATACTTAAATTTAAAAAAAGTCAATTATTTTTGACTTTTTTCATAAATCTTTTTCTTAATTATGATTCAAGAAGTTTCTTCCAATATTCAATGATTTTTTCTCTGTCATAATCCTGTTTTTCAACATTTTCTTTTAATACTTCTTTTAACGAAATGATGTCATTTATCCTATTTTCATAACTCTCATTAATATTATTCATATCTAATATTATTCCATTTATTTGGTCTTTAATCTGTTTTTCAACCCCATAAAAATTAGAAACAATACAAGGTACTCCTAGAATAAGAGCTTCTGAAATCACTAAACAACATGCCTCTCTATCTGTTAATAAAACTAAATAATCCATATTTTTAATATAAGGAAAAACATTTTCTCTATACCCTAAAAAATGAATATGTTCATTTCCTTTAAACCAACTTTGTATTTCTTCTGAAGTTTCTTTTTTAAATGCTGTTCCTAATACAAACCAATCATATAATATATTTTTCTTTTCAAATGCATCACATAACCATTTCATTCTTTTAAACCCTTTATCTTTAGCGATACGAGCAACAGTAACTATATTTAATCTCCTTTTGTCGATTTTAAATTGTATTGATTCATCTGATTTTTCTATAATTTCTTTTACATCCAAATAATTATCTATTACTTCACATTTATTCTCTAATTTTGGATATTTTAAAATAATGTCTCTTTTTACACTTTCACTTACACAAATATACTTTTCTATCTTTTCTATCAAATCTTCAGGAAAGGTTAAATCAGGATATGTTTCAAATAATAATATATGTCCCCAAAAATAATAATGCTCTGCTCTTACTTTTTTACCAAATTTAGCAAAAGTTTCCTGCCTAGGATGATAACATATTATACATTTGTCTACTGTAATAAAATCAATTTTATTCAAATTAACTACTTCGGCATATTTTGCAATTTCTTTCAAAACATCATCTGTTGATTTTTCTTCATCATAAGCAACAATTATATCAAAATTCTGATATAATTTTTTTATTAATTTTAATATACTATGTTCTGTACCTCCTGAAAAAAATAGTTTATAATAAAAAAGTATTCTTTTATTCATATATTAATCCTTACCCCTTTTTATATTCGCTTTTATTTTTCTTGTCATTGTATATTCGCACTTCACAATTTTTTAACGTTAGTTTTTCTAAATGCTCAAAATCCATAGTCTCTGGCATTCCATTAAAATAACATTCTATTGGCTGCGAAACAGCCCCATGTGTTACTAATACAATCTTTTTATCTTTATACTTTTCTGTAATTTCATCTAAAAAATTATATATTCTCTTAAATAGTGATTGTATTGGTTCAATATTTTCTATATTATAGTTTTTATTATAATCTAACATCATTTTTATGTTCCAGTTTTCTCTATTTTGATGTCCTTCCATATCTCCAAAAGATCTTTCTATAATACGCTCCTCAACTGTAATTGGAATATCTGTAACTTGACTAATATACTCTGCAGTTTGAATAGTTCTTTGCAATGGAGACACTAATATCATATCTATATCTATGTCTTTAAATCTTAATGCTATTTCTTGAGCCTGTTTTTTACCTGTTTCATTTAATGGAATATCTATGTGTCCTTGAAAAACTTGTTTGATATTATAGTCTGTTTGCCCATGTCTTACTACATATATTTCCATACATCCTTCCCCTCTCTAATATTTACATTATCATCTTTTTTCTTTTTAATATAGCTCTCATTACCTCTGTAGACATTTTTTCTAATGCTTTCCAATCTTTTGAGTTATTTTCTAGTTTTCCTATCATTACTTCTTTAGTACTATATCCCATATTAACTACATCAAGCAAGATTCCTATATCTACTCCATAGTCTTTTTCAAATTCAATTTTATCAAATATTTCTTTTTTACCAGCAATCATTCCACTTAGTGGTTGTGAATATCCTTGAAAATCTGGAAATAATAATTTTAACAATGGCTTTGCAACTAATTCAGTGACTCTTCCGCCATCTCTTTCAAATGTAGCTTTTACAAAATCCTTGTCCTCTTCGATTATCGGTTTAATTAACCTATATATTACATCTTCTGTATAGCTTGAAATATCAGCATCCAAAAATACTACAATATCTCCTTTAACTTCTTTCATTCCATCTTCCATAGCATATCCTTTTCCCTGATTGTGGCACTTAACTATTTTCGCCCCCTCTTTTAATGCTATTTCTTCTGTTTTATCAGTACTTAGGTTGTCCACTACTATTATTTCTTCCACATATTCACATTTTTTAGCTATATTTATTACTATTGCTATATCTTTTTCTTCATTAAAAGCTGGTATAACTACACTTACTCTTTTCATTACAACACCTTTCTCTTTCTAATACTTTAAAAAAGATTATATCATAAAGTCAACATAATTTCAAGTTTTTTTACTTTAAAACCATATTCTTAATAATTTGAATAATAATAGATACACAGCTATATTTTTATAATACAACTGTGTATCTATTGCGTTACATGTTCTTTTCTACTAATGGTAATATTTGTTTTTTCCTAGAAACTACTCCTGGCATAATTGCAATATTATTTTTTATTTCATAGGTATTTGAAATTGCATCTGTTCTATCTCCTAAAACAATCGCTTCAGAGTTGCTATTTATTATATCTGTTATAACAAATACGAATAAACTCAATCCTTTTGCTAAGATTTCTTTATTTATTTCTTGTTCAATTTTCTCTTTTCTTTTTAATACATCTGGAATACTTACAGTATTTACTTGTGCTATAACATATTTTATATCTTCTTTCTCAATTTTTTTAGCATCTAAATGTATTAATTCTTCCTCTGTATACCTATCTAAGTCTGTCCCAGCCTTTAACATTTCTAGCCCATATTTTTCAATATCAATATTTGCAATCTTAGCTAACTCTGTAACTACTTTTTTATCTTTTTCAGTTGTTGTTGGTGACTTTAATAATAATGTGTCTGATATTATTGCACTTAGCATTAATCCTGCAATTTGTGGTTCTATTTCTAAATTATTTGATTTATATAATTCAAATAATAATGTTGATGTACAACCTACTGGTTGAGCATAATAAAATAATGGTTCTGATGTTTCAAAATTATTTATTCTGTGATGATCCACAACTGCTACAATTTTTGCATTTTCTATTCCTTTAACTGATTGTGAAAACTCATTATGATCAACTAAAATTACTGGTTGTCCTTGTTCAATTTCTTCTATGTATTTAGGTTCATCTACCCCTATGTGTTTTAGTGCATATTTTGTCTCTTCATTTATTTCTCCTAGTCTACAAGCTATTACATCTTCTTTTCCTAATTTTTTTTGTAAATCTGCCATTACTAAACTTGAACAGATTGAATCTGTATCAGGACTTTTGTGTCCAAATATTAATATTTTATCCATTTCTATCTTCTCCTTTTTATAAATGGGCAATTTGGGGTCGGTTCCGTTTTTGCCCTTTTTATTTTTTTATTTTTGTTAAAATTTTTTCTAACTCTTCTTTATTAAAATTATATTTCTTATTACAGAATTGACATTGAATCTCTGCTTTTCCATCTTCTTTTATTAGTTCTATTAGTTGTTCTTCTCCAAGTGTCATTAATCCATTTTCAAACCTTTCTTTATTACATTCACATTTATATGCAGGAGTTATTAAAGTATCTATAATCTTTACATTTTCATCTCCTGTTACCCTTTTAGCTATTTCTTTTAAGCTTAAATTATTATCTAACATCTTAGAAATTGCTCCAGCTTTAAATATTGATTGTTCAACTTTTGATATTTCTTCTTGTGTCGCATCTGGCATTGGAGAAATTATGTATCCGCCACTAGAACGTACACCATTTTTATCTACTAAAACTCCCAACGCCACTGCAGTTTGCCTCTGTTCTGATGTTTGGAAATAATTTGCAAAATCTTCTGCAATCTCTCCTGATGTTAACGGACTTATTCCTATATATGGTTCTTTTAAACCAATATCTTTTATTACATTTATAAATCCTTGATTCCCAACTGCTCCACCTACATCTAATTTATTAAATTCATTTAATGGTAAATCTGCGTGTGGATTTGTAATATATGCTTTGATATGTGGCATATTATTTGATACTACTACCATTTTTCCTATAGGACCATTTCCTTTTACTTGTATAGTCAATTTATCAGTTTTATTTTTCATTTCAGAACCAATTAAAGCAGTTATTGTCAATACTCTTCCTAATGCAGCAGTAGTAAGAGGACTAAGATCATGAATTTTTCTTGCTTCTTCAACTAAATTGGTTGTTGATATACATGCTATTGATATTTTGCCATCATATGCTAAAAACTTTACAATTTGGTCTTTCATATTTAATTTCACTCCTTTACCTTTTCTTTTTCCAATTCAGCTGTACAATGTGGACATCTTATAGCATGATATTTAATTTCTGATAAACAATAAGGACAAGTCTTTGTTTCTGGCTCTTCTTTTTTTTGCTCTTCTTTGTGTTTTTTTATTTTTCCTTTTTTATCAAATCTTACTGCAACCTCTTCTCCAAGTTCTTTTATTTTGTTTAATTTATTTAGATATTTTATAGCTAAAAAGATTGAAAATGCAATTATTAAAAAATCTACTATTGTTGTTATAAAATTCCCATATTTGATTGAGGCATTTCCTACTGTTAAAACCATATCTGTAAAGTCAACTTTACCTGTAAGTATTGATATTGCTGGCATTATTATATCATTCACTAAAGAATTAACTATTTTTTGAAACGCTCCTCCTATTACAACACCTATTGCCATATCCATTATATTACCCTTTAATGCAAATTCTCTAAATTCTTTTAACATACTTACAGTTCTCCTTATCTAATACATTTTAATTGTTTTTTTACTTATTATCTATCATTTTAGGTTTACTTTCCTTTTCTTTTATAAAATTTCTATATCCTATTGCAATGGCCGAAATTATCATAAGCAAAAATGATAAAGCTTTCCATATTCCGCTATCCAATAGAATTATCGCAAACATTCCTAGTGAAGCACTTAAACCATATAAAATCAACACTGCTTGTCTTTGAGTAAAACCTTTTTCAACTAATCTATGATGTAAGTGACCTTTGTCTGGCTTAAATACTGCTTTTATTGATTTACCTTTTGCAATTCTCCTGATAATAGCAAATAATACATCAAATATTGGTAATCCTAGAACTATTACTGGTAAAACAATTACTGCTATTGTATATGTTTTGGCTACACCCAAAATTGATACTACTGCCAGCATAAATCCCAAAAAATTTGAACCTGTATCACCTATAAATGTTTTGGCAGGTGAAAAGTTATATGGCAAAAATCCAACTAAAGCTCCACTCATTGCAGTAACAATTACTGTTGCTATCATTGGGGAATCATTCATTAGAAATATTATTAATAATGACATACAAGATATTAAAGATATTCCTGATGATAATCCATCTAATCCATCAATTAAATTTATTGCATTTGTGACACCTATTATCCACATAATTGTAATAATTGTGGAAAACACATTATTTAAACCTATTCTATATAAAAATGGTATATCTAAGTGTTGTATTTTTATACCAAATGATACTACTATTACTGCTGCAATAAATTGTCCTAAGAGCTGTTGCCACCATTTAAGTGTTTTAGTATCATCTAAAACACCAGTAATTGAAATAGCTACTATTCCAAGCAATACTCCTAATAGTTTCTTTCCATATTCTTGCTCTGCAAATAAATCTATACTATTCTCGATACTCATTACTACTAATAAATAAACCATAGATACTAAGAATCCCAATATTACTGCTGGTCCTCCAAATTTGGGCATCTTTTTAGTATGCATTCTTCTTTTGTCTTTTGGTACATCTACTGCACCAATTTTCTTAGCGATTTTTATAGTATATGGTGTTGCCATAAATGATACTATAAATGCTAAAATAAATGCTATTGCTATATTCCCCCACATCTATACTTGGCCTCCATTATTTCATATTCTCATTTTCTATTTCTTCTATCATTTTTACTCTTTCTTCATGCCTTCCCCCTTGAAATTCTGTAGCTATCCACATTCTAACAATTCTTATTGCTTTGTTTGTATCTATATAATCTGCCCCTAGTGCTAACATGTTTGCATCATTATGCATTCTTGAAAACTTGGCCTCTTCTTCGTCATTACACTTGGCACATCTTATTCCTTTGAATTTATTAGCTACTATGCTCATGCCTATTCCTGAGCGACATACTACAATTCCTTTATTACATTCTTTATTTTCTATCTCTAATGCTACCGCTTTCGCTATTTCTGGGTAATTAACATTTTCTTCATTAAATGTTCCACAATCAATATATTCAATTTCCTTTTCTTCTAAGTATTTCTTTATCTCTTCTTTTAACTTATATCCACCATGATCACTACCTATTGCTATCATTTTATCACTTACCTTCCATATGCTAACAGCCTTCGACTGTTTTTATTAATATACCATAATATCTCTCTAAGTGCAAGATTTTTCGCAAAACTTACATATTATATCACCATTATTATAAAATTTTTATCAGAAGTCTTGTCAAATCAAAACTTCTGTGTTATAATTATTTCCGTTATAGTTTATTATTTACTAAGAGGAGGTGCATCATTCATGCCAAATATCAAATCAGCAAAGAAGAGAGTTAAAATTATTGAAAAGAAAACATTAAAAAATAATATGATAAAAACTGGATATAAATCAGCTGTTAAGAAATTTGAAGAAGCTGTAAAATCAGGCAATTTAGAAGAAGCTAAAGTTCTATTTTCTGAAGCTACTAAAAAAATTGACCAAGCTTGCACAAAAGGTGTAATTGTTAAAAACACAGCTGCTAGAAAAAAATCTAGTTTGTCAAAAAAATTAAATGCCGCTATGGCATAAAAATAAGAGGGTTTCTATTTAAGATACCCTCTTTTATTAACTAATTATTACTATATTGTCTTAAATCAATACCATATGTTTTATAAGCCCAATCATAATAGTTCCAAGTTTCTAGTGTTTCTGGTTTTCCATAATCTCCCCCATATGTTTCAACTGTAATTTTAGAGATTATTACATCATTAACAGGTGTGCTTACTTCTGTCTGTGTACTTTCTTCTGTTGATTCTGTATTTGTTTCATCTCCACTGCTAGAAGCTTTTACTTCAACTTTTTCAATATTATGAACAATATCCATTCCTTCTATTACTTTTCCAAATGGTGCATAGTTTCCATCTAATGAAGAATTATCTGCTGTCATTATAAAAAATTGAGAACCTGCTGAATTATAGCTTTCTGTTGTTAGTGATGGTGAATATTGCTGTGTATAATCAGCTCTAGCCATTGATATTACTCCTTCTTTATGTTTTAATGTATTTTTAGTATAGTCATTTGATAAAAATTCACCTTTTATACAATAGTTTCTATCTTCATCTTCACTTACTTGTATTCCTAAATCACTTAATTTTGGAGAACCTGTTCCATCTCCATTTGAATCTCCACCTTGTATCATAAATCCTTCTACTACTCTATGGAATTTTAATCCATCATAAAAACCATTTTGTGCAAGTGCAATAAAATTCGAAACCGTTTGTGGCGCCATTTCTGGGTATAATTCAAGTTTTATTGTTCCAAAATCTTGAACTTCCATTGTGACTATTGGATTTTTTACCTCCATTGTTGCTTTTTTATAGTACCCATAAGATACTCCTGCTATTAATGCTATTATTAAAATTAATACTATTATTGTAATAATGTTTGATGTTTTTTTCATTTTATTCTTCCTTTCTTTTATTTTATATCAATATATTGTCAAACGCGAATTGTTCTTGCATTTTCTTTAATGTCTGTTTTATTGTCTTAGCCCTTACTTCTCCAATTCCCTCGACATTATCTAAATCGCTTATTTCTGCGATTAATATATGTTGAAACGATTTAAATGATTTTACTAAATTTTCTACTATTGAATTTGGCATTCTCGGTACTTTATTTAGTATTCTATATCCTTTAGGATATACCGCCAGATCTTCAAAATTTTCTGAACTTTCATACCCTAGATTTTTAGCTATTAGTTGTTCTTTTATTAAATCTTCATGTCCTAATTTTGATAATTGTTCTAATATTTGATCTGCTGGAATTTCATTTACTTGATAGTCTTTTATTAATTGAAGTTCTTCTTTCTCTACTCCTCCAATCAATTCTTCTAGTTGCATATTTACTAATCTGCCATCATCACCAAGTTCATATATTTCTTTCTTGATTTCTTCTACTATTTTCATTACCATTTCTGCTCTTTGTATTACTGTTAATACATTGTCAAGTGTTACTATATCATTAAACTCATATTCATTTAAAATGCTCAATTTACTGTCATATACTTTTCTATACTTTTCAAGAGTTTGTATAGCTTGATTAGCCTTGTTTAATACCGCTTCTGTGTCTTCTAATATATATCTATTATTTTCTTTAAATACAGTTATTATATTTCTTCTTTGCGATATGCTTATTACTAGCTCGCCTGTTTGTTTAGCAGTTCTTTCAGCAGTTCTATGCCTTGTTCCTGTTTCAACTGTCGGAATTTGATATGATGGAATTAATTGCGCATTTGCAAATAATATTTTTTTCATGTCTCCACTTAAAACTATTGCACCATCCATCTTGGCTAATTCATACAATTTTGATGATGTGTAATCCTCATTTATAAAAAAGCCTCCATCTACTATTTCCTCGATAACCTCTTGTCTATCTGTTATCAGTAATAATGCACCTGTTTTTGCTTTTAATATATTGTCTAAACCTTCTCTTATTGGCGTTCCCGGAGCAATTTTTTTCAAGATTTCCGCAATCGGGTCTTCTTTAATTGAAGTCATTATTAGTATCATCCCTTTCTGATGCTGTAAATTTATTTAATTCCTAACCTTTTTAATGCTTCCCCTATATTCTTGACCCCTATTATATCTAATTTATACTCATCTTTCAAGCCCTTTTTATTATTTTCTGGAATTATACATGTTTTAAATCCTAATTTTTCTGCTACTTTCAACCTTTTTTCAATCAAATTAATTCTTCTTACCTCTCCTGTTAAGCCAACCTCCCCCATTACAACTGTTGATTGTGGAATCGGTATATTTCTATATGCTGATGCAACTGTTGCAATAATTCCTAAATCAACTGCTGGTTCTGAAAGTTTCATGCCTCCTGCTATGTTTAAATAAACATCTTGATTTCCAAGAGATAAGCTCGCTCTTTTTTCAATAACAGCCATTAGTACTGATAATCTATTATAATCAAAACCATTTGCAGTTCTTTTTGGTAATCCAAAAACAGTCTGAGATGTTAATGCTTGTATTTCTACAAGTATTGGTCTTGTTCCTTCAATGCTTGCTACAATACATGAACCTGATGGATTATCCTCTCTTTCAGTTATTAATATATCAGAAGGATTTGTAACTTCACACATACCTTCTTGCCTCATTTCAAACATTCCAATTTCATTTGTTGACCCGAATCTATTTTTAACAGCTCTCAAAATTCTATATGTATTATATCTTTCTCCTTCTAAATAAAGAACTGTGTCTACCATATGTTCTAATACTCTAGGCCCTGCAATGTTTCCCTCTTTAGTTACATGACCAATAATTATCGTTGTTATTTGTTGTGCTTTACATATTCTCATAATTTGTGAAGTAATTTCTCTTACTTGACTTACGCTTCCTGCTGCTGCTGATATCTCATCTGAATACATCGTTTGGATAGAATCTATTATTACGAGTTTTGGCTTCATATCTGAAATTGCATCTTTTACAATATCTATATCAGTTTCTCCCAAAAACATCAACTCATCATTTTTTACTTCTAATCTATCAGCTCTTAATTTTATTTGCTCAGCTGATTCCTCTCCAGATACATACAGTACTTTTCCATCTCCTTGTACCTTTTCACATAATTGTAAAATTAACGTTGATTTCCCTATCCCTGGTTCTCCTCCAAGAAGTATTAATGAACCTTTTACTAGACCTCCACCTAAAACTCTATCTAATTCTAAATATCCAGTAGAAGTTCTATTTGCTTCTTGTCCTACATAACTATTTAGCGGTTTTGGTGTATTATTTATCTTTTTTTCAATTTTATTTGTTTCTGTATATTTTTCTATTTTTTGTTCGTAAAATGTATTCCAACTATTACATGCTGGGCACTTTCCTAGCCATTTGGGTGATTCATTTCCACATTCACTGCATACAAATACTGTTTTTGCTTTTGCCATGTACTATCTCCTCTCGTTCTATTTGCTTCCTTTTCCTAAGTATAATATCATACTTTATATAGAATTACAACTTTTGGGATTTATTTCCTTTGATTTTCGCGTTTTCTCATGTTATGATATTTATAAGATAAATTATTTTTAATTTTATGGAGCTTTATCACTCCAATGGAGGTTAGTTATGAACAAATTTTTTTTAGAGCTCAAAAACCTAGATAAAGATACATATAAAATAATAAAGTATGGACTATTGTTTTCTGGCTTAGTTTGCCTATCAGCCATATGCATTTTACTAATATATATTTTCTTAGGTATTAGTTTTTTTTATCATTTAGGTTTAATTTTAATAAAGTCTAGTTTTACATTTGCTGTTGAGTTTATTGTCTGCGGAGTTATTGTTGATTTTATAAAGAATAAAGGGATTTGAAATGGGATTTTTTAGTCCCATTTTTTTGTTGACTTTTTTTATTTTTATATTTAAAATATCTTTATAATTTATTAATTATTGCATATATTAAGGAAGGTGGTGATATTATGGAAACATACAATGATGATAATGCTATTCATACTGTAGATACAAATCAAGTCCTTACAAATACATTTTTTAGAATGTTTTTAGGTTTACTTGCAAGTGCCTTGACAGCTTTCTATGTTTATAAATCAGGGTTATATGTATCTATTCTTAATAATGGTAGTTATATTGCATTGGCTATCGCGGAAATCGCTGTTGTTATAATTTTTTCTTTATTATTTAAAAAACTTTCACCAGCAGCTGTTACAATTTTGTTTTTTACTTATGCATTTATAAATGGACTTACATTATCCGTTATTTTTGTTGCTTATGAAATGAGTTCTATTACCTATGCCTTTGCAGGAACAGCTGTATTATTCGGCATTTTATCTTTAATTGGCTATAAAACTGATAAAGATATTTCAAATTGGGGTACAATTTTGACTACAGCTCTTCTAGTTGGTATTATTTTAACTGTTATTAATATTTTTGTTGGTAGTACTATGCTAGATATTGCTTTGGATTGGGCTATTTTACTTATTTTCTTCGGTTTGACTATTTATGATATGAATAAAATTAAAATTATGCAACAAGCTGGCTTTTGCGAAGGTGAAAAATTGTATATATATGGTGCAATGGAATTGTATTTAGATTTTATCAATATTTTTCTTCGTATTTTGTCTTTGTTTGCAAAACGTAGAGATTAATTTTGAAAGATTTTGATTTTTTTTCAAAAAAGCCTTGAATTTGTTCTTAAAATGTGCTATTATATATAAGCATTTGAAAAACGAATATTTATCGAGGCGTAGCGCAGTTGGTAGCGCGCGTGGTTTGGGACCATGAGGTCGCAGGTTCGATCCCTGTCGCCTCGACCAGAAAAAGGAGCTTTTTGAAAGCTCCTTAAATTGTTTTTGGGCTATTTTAAGCCTTTTTTCTTTTCTTAAACTTTTTCAAAATTTCTCTATATTTGTGTTACTGCATTCAAAATTACATTCAGCTAAAATATTTTGAATGTAATAATTGCATTCAAATTATTTTAGCATAAAGGAAGTATCTTTAATTATATTTTTTAAATTTTAGTATAATAAAAGATAACAAGATGCAAATTATACAAAATTTCATCTTGTTATCGATATATATATCTATTTTCTAAATAAATTTATAATTTTTTCAATTATTTTTTGTAAAAAATTCTTTTCTTTTACTTCAATTAATGAAGTATTACTTTCTGAGTTTTGCAAATTTTCTTGTTTGTTCTTAAACAAATTATTTACATTATATTTTTCTTGTTTTTCTTCCTCAAATCTCATTCTATCTATTTTTTCTTTATTTAATATTTTTGCTCTTTGATTATCTTGTGCCCAATAATCTCTAAATAAAATCGATATAATTAGTTTTGCTTTTTTTGATACATTTTGGTCATCAAGAGATTGTAAAGGATTATAATTAAATATATAATTTTTATTTTGATTATCGGAAAAAACTTTAATCATATCTTGTGGTATTTTATTATAATCTGTTTTAGGTATAAATTTTAATATTTCTAATACCTCTGTATATGCATTTGCATATTCCATACTAATCATAATATACTCCTATTCTTTTGAAAGATTCTCTTTATCTTTTTGTTGATTTAATTGTTGTTCTATATCTTGTTGAACAGCATCTTTAGCTTGTGTATCATTTTGCTCACTTAATGTTTCTTTACCAAGAGCTTGTGTACTTACAGATTTTAAGTCTTTTGCTTGAGAAACTTCTTGTATTTTTTGATAAAATTTATTTACATATTGCAAGAGTTCTTGCTTATTTGAAGTAAGATTTGATACATCTGCAAGTAATAAAGGTATAATGTCTTCTTGTGAATTTTCTAAGGCATTCATATCAAGCTCATATTTATTATTTACTAATTTTTTAGATATATTAGCGTAATTAAGTCCGTTCTTGATCAAAGTCAATGTTCATAATAAATTCTCCATTTTCAAGCTGATCAGAACCAACATTATAAAAACCTTCTAGAATTTCAAAACTTATTTCATCATTAATATTCAATCCAAAATGAACATTAGAATCTACTAATTTTTTTGTATCACCAAGATAATCGTAATTAAATTGAGGTTCTTTATCAAATACGTGAATTTCATCACCTTCAAGGCAAACATGAAGTCCATCAAAACAATAATATTCTACTCCTTCTTCAGTTGTCTTAATTAAATTTTTTGGTAAACATTTAGATTTTATATTTTCTAGCATTGTTCTATATTTATTATATGAATTAGCTGTTTCATTTTTTTCTACCATATCTTTCCCTCTCTTTCGAATAAAAATAATTAATTTAATTTTATCATAATAAATTATTTTGTCAACAACAATTTTATAAATTTAAACTATTATATAATCGATGTATGAATATATTATCTAAACTCGTTAACTATTTACATTTCTTCCTCATCTTCAAACCAATCAAAACCACTAGAATTAGCTTTCTTCATTGCATATTCTTTCATAGCCTGTTTTGATAAAGTCTTATATCTTCTAATTTTTCTTTTAGGTCTATGATTTATTTGTGAGTTAGAAACCATATTGCTGATAGCAATAATCCCACCAAGAATGTTATTAAACCTGTTTTCCATTTTATTTTGGAAATCTTGCTTTTCTGTTCCTCTTTCGTTTCTTTCAATTCTTGTTTCAAGTTGTAAAATTGATCTTTCAACTTTTCCTCTACCAATTTTTTCATTTCCTCGTTCATTCGAATATTGTCCTTTAATAACTTTTCCTGTGTATCTTGTACTTTCTTTTTCATAATTGTTATATCTTCTACTATTGCTTGTTCCATTTGATATAAATCCTTGATTATCTCTGGCTCTATTAGATAATAATCCATCTTTACTATTGATGGAACTACTTGATTTTCTTGTATTATTTGATTGTTCTTTTTCAATTCTTCTAAATTCATTTTCCATTGCTCCTTTTGAATATTTTTCATCATATAATTTATTATCTCTACATTTATATCCTTCAGGCGTTGTATATGTAATGTATTTTCTTGTATCTGTCCAATTAACTTGATATCCTAATTTATTCATATTTTTTATAAACTCTTCTTTTGTATTACTTTCTGCTAATGATAAATCAATTGCATTCATTAATTTAAATTTCCAACTCTTACCTTGTTCAGCAACTCTGTATTCATTTCTTTTTATGTATTGTGTGTTTTCTTTTTTAGGTATAACTGAAGTTCCTATTTCCAAACACAACTTGTCTGAATAATCTTTTAAATCTTGTAAATTCTTTTTACTCATTTGTATTTTATATCCATTTTCAAATGAAACTGAATTTACAACTAAATGGTTATGCAAATGTTTTTTATCAATATGTGTTGCGACTAATACCTGGTATCCATTGAATTTTTTTGCTAATCTAATACCTGTATTATGAACTTGATCTGCAGATAAATTATCTTTTGGGTCAAATGATTGAATAATATGAATATACTGTCTGCCATTATTCTTGTTATATAATTCTTTTGTATATAACATTTCTTCTAAACTACTTTCAGCTAAGCAGTCTTTCCCTGTTATCAAATTAGCATTTGTTTTCTTGTCTTGTGTAACATAATTTATAATTGTTTTTAAATTTGCTTTTGAACTAATTGCTTCAATAATTGCCATATGTTATTCACTTCCATTCGCAGTTCTTTCAAGTCAACTACTGTAATTATTTTTTCATTTGCAAGTCTTGTTAATTGATTAATATTATTTCCTATTCTTCTAAGTTCACTATCTACTTTATCTAATCCATTTACAATAATAATTTTATCTTTTAAACAAGAACTAATTATAAATTTAGAAATAGTCATATTATACATTTTTGATTTTTCTTCAATTTTCATCTTTTCACTTTCAGTTAATCGTATATTTATCTTCTGATTTTTTTGCATTCAACTTCCTCCTTTATTTTCCCTAAAACAGATTAAAGGGGTTGGGGTTCTCCCAATTTTGCAAGCTCTATTTGTAGTACTTGTACTTACAAATAGGAAGCTTGCAATACTATATATTTGATATTTTAATTACTGCTATTTACAAAATTTAATTGGTTATTATTTAAATAGTTATTTACTTTTTTAATTTCATCTTCTTTAAATTTATTGAACACAGATGTATATGTATTTAAAGTTACTGTAACATCTTTGTGTCCCATTAATCTTTGTAAAACTACTGCTGTCATTCCTGCTTCAATACATCTTGTTCCATAAGTGTGTCTTAAACAATGTGTGCTAATATTTTTAGAATTTACATTTAATTCTTCTTTGAAAATTCTTTTTAGCTCTTTATTAATTGCAGATGTTCTTATATAACTATCATTATTTGTAAATATTAAATTGTGTAAATTTTCATTTGTATATTTTAGTTGTTCTTCAAAAATAGGCACTAAAAATTCTGGTATAGGTAAAATTCTATTACCTGAATATGTTTTTGTCTTATTTCCTAAAATAATCGCAAATTCTTTATCATTTGTAAGTGTTCTCTTAACATATAAAACTTTATTTTCTAAATCAATACTCTCTTTGCTTAATGCTAGTACTTCTCCTATTCTTAATCCCATATACATTTGTATTAAAAATATATTTTTATATGGTTCATCTTCTATTGAAATTTTATTTAAATATTCTGTAAATGATTTTTGCACATCAATATCTAATGCTTCAACGACTTTAGTTTGCTTATTGCTTTTAGGTTTTATTACTTCATACATAGGATTATATGAAATATATTTTTTAATTTCTGCCCTACGATATGCTTGTACAAATTGTTCATAAAGTTTCTTAATATATGAATCACTTAAATCTTTTACAGAATTTAAAAACTCTTGAATATCATCTTTTGTTATATCTTGTATTTTCATATTTCCAATTTTGCTATTTTTAATTTTATTGATAGTCCATTTTAATCTAGCATATTGACCACCAGAAATTGTATTTGACGCAAGTTTTTCTTCTCTTATATCTTCCATTATTTTTACTAATTCAATTCCATTTTTCTCTACATACATATCATTATTCATTTTATATTTAATCTCATTTAATTTATTTAAAACCTCTTTTTGAGTTTTTCCATATACTGATTTTCTAATAGCTTTTCCTTCTGAAGATATTCCTGATATGTATTGACCTATCCATCTTTTATTTTTCTTATCTTCAAATATTGTACCTTCGCCATTTCCTCTTCTTCTTTTTTTCTTCATAATCTTGACCTCCTATTTTGCAAGTTCATTTATTAAACTTGAAATGTAATATTCTATTATATTTTCAATTTTTTTACTTTTTAAAATGTTACCAAATACTTTCTCTAGTATCGGTAAAGTAACTTTTTCTAATAATTCAGCTTGTTTATTATCATATAATCTTTTGATTGCTGATTGATATAATTTTATTTGTGTTAATAGATTTTCTGGTAGATATTCTGCGTTTTGAATATATATTTTCTTTTTATTGAAAATCGCATTGTATTTTGTTGTTTCCTCTTGAACTAGTTTTGCTTTATTTAATTTTAAATTAATTAACTTTAATCTATCATTCAATCCATCAGTTTCTATATCTTCATCTATCTCTATATCTAACTCTTTATCTATCTCTTGTGGACTATTTGGTGGACATTGTCCACTTAATAATTTTTGCTTTTCTCTCTGTTCTCTTTTTTGTTTTGCCCAACCAGTTTCACTACCAACCATATTTTCAAATCCTGCTATTTTTAAGCAAATTCCATCATCTGTATATATTAAATTTAGTTTTTTAAATAATTCCATAGCTACAATAACAGTATCTTTACTAAAATATTTAGTATCTCTTGCTATTTTATCTGGATCATAAGGAATAATCATTTCTCCAACTCTCGATGCTAGTTCACCATTATTGTTAGCAGTTTGTAAACATAGCATTTGGTATAAAACTATATATTGACAACCATCTTTTTGTGATAATAAAAAATCTATCTCAGCTAAATTAAAAAAATCAGTTTTTAACTTTATCCAATAATATCTCTTTGTTTTTTCCATAATCTACTCACTTTCTAATATTTCTACTTAATTTTCTATTGTTAGAAGTAAGGAAAAATGATATAATATTCTTATAAAGATTACGAATGTCTTTATGTAGCATTTGTGCAAAAGCCTGCTCGCTAAAGTGTGCTTTTGTATAAATGTTTTTTATATTTCTCATATAACATCAATCCTTTTTTCCATCTTCCATAAAATATAGGCTATCTTTTGTATTTTTCTAGTTTTGCCTATATTAACAGATGGGAAGTCTGCACGATTAAATATTTCGTTTGTTTTGTTTTCCCCCATATATAAATCTTTTGCTACATCTTTTACAGTCAACATTTTAAATGGGTCATCCAAGCTTTTTACAGCTTGTTTTACTAATTCTTTCTTAAGTTCTTCACTAAAACTTTCATTCATAACTTTGTCCTCCTTCAAAATCATATCTATCCTTTTTGGATACTTAATGAGTAAAAAAATAAATTGTTATTTATATATTCACTTTTATTGCATTCCTCCTTTCAAGTCTATTTGTATCCGTTTTGGATATTTATATATTAATCCATAATGGATATAATGTCAATATATTTTTCAAAATTTTTTGAACTTTCTATAACTTTTATGTAAAAAATATTTAATTTTTAGTAATCATTGACTTTCCAAAATGGATATGATAAAATTTATACATAAATTAAGAAGGAGAAAAAACTATGACAAATGGGGAAAGAATAAAGTATTTAAGAGAGAAAAATGGCTTTACACAAAAAGATATTGCTACTAAATTAGGAGTAGAGCCTGCAGCAATATCAAAATATGAATTAGATATGAGAGAACCCAATATTGAAGCAATAAAAAAATTGTCAACAATTTTTAATGTGTCAATTGATTATTTATTAGGTAGAACACCAGATGTTTTTGTAGATGAAACAGATATATCTACACTTGATATATCGGGTATTAAAGATAAATACAACTTCACAAAAAAGAGAATGAATAAAGTTAAAGAAATCTACAAAAATGACACTACACTAAACACTGCGATAAACGAATTATGTTGTGGTGTAGGAAAAACTACTTTTGGAGAAACAATAACAAATACAAATATTTCTATGCTAAAAATAGCTAATATATTTAATGATTTTGTAAAGAGCAATGATCCTAAGCCACAAATTATGTTGAAAATTAAAGATTTAAAAAATAGTATTATAATTGTTGAAATTGATTCTTTTGATGACGAAGAAATGCCACTTGATGCTACTGATAGAATTGCTTTATATACTACAAAATTATCACAAAAATATAATGTGCTTGGTTTAGTAATGACAATTGATAAAGATGAAAATTGTAAAATTATTGATGCTATATATCAAAAAAATAAAGATACTTATTATACTCAATTACATTTGCCTAAAACAGTTTTAACTGCTGGTGAGTATATAGATATAATGAAAAGATTATAGAAAAGAGGAAAACTATGACTATTTTAGAATTTATTTTAAATAATAAAGATTATTTAGAAGATTTAATTACAAGAAGTACTTATCATTCAAATGCTATTGAAGGAAGTACACTTACTTATGCTGAAACTTATGCTATTCTTTATAATGACAATAGCTTTAAAATAGAAGGAAAAGAGCCAAGAGAAATATATGAGGCTATCAATCATAAAAAAGCATTAGAATTAGTTTTTAACAATTTACAAAATAATGAAGAATTTGATGAAAGACTTATAAAGAAATTAAATGAAATTATAAACAGAGATATTAAAGATACTGAAGGTTATAGAGCTGTACAGGTATTCATTCAAGGTAGTGAACATATTCCACCTGAACCTGAAAAAGTGCCAAATTTAATGATGTATTATATATACAATTATAATCACGACGAGCAAGATATATTTACTAAAATTGCTAGATATCATATCGAATTTGAAAGAATACATCCTTTTGAAGATGGAAATGGTAGAACTGGTAGATTACTTATAAATTATGAATTTTTAAAAAATAATTTGCCACCTGTTGTTATAGCAAAAGAGGATAGGGTAAAGTATTTTGAATTTTTGAGAAATAATGATAGTAATGGCTTAGCTGAATGGCTAAAAGATTTATCTACTAGAGAAAAAGAAAGAATGAAAAAATTTGGATTTAAAGAATAAATTAACAAAATAGATAGAAATACTTAATCTTAATTATTAGAAAAATCCATAAATGAAATAGGAGGAAAAAATGCAAACTTGTAAGTACTGTAGTGAAATTATGATGGGTGAATATGAAACACTACCTAATAATTCTTATTTTTTCTTTTATAATTGTCCAAAATGTGGAAGCGCTTATGAAGGAAAAGCTAAGAAAAATAGAAATGAAATAAAAATTTTAGAAGAAAGATGGTTTGATCCAAGCAAAAATAATTTTGAATAAAATTTCAACTGCATTCAAACTACATTCAAAAAATGTCGGAGTGTTAGAAAATAAGCAATTTTCAAAAGCCAATTATCCTCGCCTCGACCATATTTAGAGCTGTTTTCAAGAGAATTCGAAAGAACTTGAAAGCAGTTTTTATTATATAAAAGTACTATTTTCTAGGGTTTTAGGAAATAGTATTTTTTTAGTTTAATTCTAAAAAGTTCTAAAAAATTCTTAAAAATCCGATTATTTTGTTCCGCAAAATGTTCCGCAATGAATTTTTGCACTTAAAAAAATGTTCTGAAATGTTCCGCAAAATAAATTTATTGATATTTCAACACTTTCAGGAATTTCAAAACTGAAAGGAGAACTATTGTTATGGATTTTATACCCTACAAATCAAATGAAACATTGGAGCATAAATACTATCAAATTCCACAAGAATTATTTGTAAACGAAAAATATAAAAACAAATTAAATTCAGATAGTAAAATTTTATATGCCTTTTTATTAGATAGATTATCTTTATCTCAAAAAAATCATTGGATAGATGAAGATAATAATGTTTATCTAATTTTTACAAGAGAAGAAGTACAAGAAAAATTAAATTTGTCAGATAAAACAGTTACTAAATCATTCAAAATATTAATGGAAGTAAATCTTGTTCAAGAAAAAAGACAGGGACTAGGAAAACCTAATTTAATATATGTAGGAAAGATTAATCATTCAGACTCGGAGAATTTACGATTCTTGAATCGTAAAAATTACGACTCTGGAATCGGAGAATCTACGGCTCTTGACTCGGAAAATTTACGAGGAATCAATACTAATAATATCAATACTAATATAATCAATACTGATTCCATCAATCCTAAAAATGATGAAGAACTTTTATTGATAAAAGAGAAATGTAATTTAAATGAATTTACAAAAGAAGAAAAAACAATTTTAGAAGATGTAATTGATAATCTTTATTATACAGATAATTTAAAAGTTGGAAATATAACAGTTAATCATTTTAAAATATCGGACAAGCTTAATTTAATAACAAAAGATAATCTTGTTCAATTATTGGATATATTGAAAAATACACCTAATATACAAAATGCTAAAAATTATTTGATGATTTGCTTATACAATAATTTGGGAAATACCAATATAAACAAAATAACCAAAAAGGCAGATACCATTAAGGCAAATGAAAGAGAATATCCTGCTGGCTCACTTGATTTCTTATATGCAAACTTTGATATGACAACTGATACGGTATAACCCCGTAGGGCACACAGACAAACTTGTTTGTCTAGTGTGTTAGACAAATAAATTTGTTTTAGTGCAAGAAAGGACTTTGGAGCTATGAGTTATGCCATAGTAAGAAACGAAGAATTAACACGAGCTGAGGTAAATGGTAAATGCACCCACAATGATAGAAAAGCAAAATGTCATACAAATAAAGATATTGATTCAACTAAAACACATTTAAATTATTATATAAAGAAAAACAATTACACCTATACAAAAGAATTTGATAAATTAAGAAAAGAACAAAATTTGGCAGGTCATTTAAGAGAAAATAGTATTATAATGTGCCAAATGATATTCACATCTGACCAGGACTTTTTTAATAAAATTGGAGAGCGAGAAACAAAAAGATACTTTGACGAATGCTATAAATTTATTTGTAATTATAAAAATTTAGGAGAAAAAAATATTATATCTGCTGTAGTTCATTTAGATGAAGGAGCACCACATTTACATTTAATGTTTGTTCCAGTAGTTCATACAAAAGATAAAGATGACAAGCCAATAGAAAAAATTTGTGCAAGAGATTTTTGGAAAGGTCGAAATAGTTATAGAAAATTACAAGATGCCTATTTTGAACATGTTAAAAGTAAAGGATTTGATTTAGAAAGAGGCTTATATGTTGAAGAAACTAATAGAAAGAATCTGTCAGTTGAAGAATTTAAAAAAGTAACTAATTATGCTAAAACAAAAGAAATTTTAAAAACTGCAACTTTAGAGTTACCAAACACACCCGAACTACAAGATATAAAAAAACTTGTTTTAAATAGGGATAAAATAATTGAAGAAAAGATTATAAAACCTCAAAACAAGCTAATAAAAGAACTTCATAATGAAAATGTGGCTTTGCATAAGGAATTATCTAAACAAACTGAAATAATAGATGTTGCAGAAGAGTTTGTAAAAGAAAAAGAAAGTTTACAAAATGAAAATAAAAATTTAGAACAAATTATTTGTTTATTGCAACAATCCAAAAATCAAGATGAAGAAGATTTGAAATTTGAATATGAAAATAAAATCGACCATATAGAACACAAATATCAGAAAAAAATAAAAGAATTAGAAAAAGAAAATAAAGGCTTAAACAAGATTATTGAGAAATTTAAAGATAATTTAAAAAAGTTTCTTAAATGGTTGTGTCATAAATTTTCATATCCTTGTGAGGATGACCTTATAAGAGATTTTAATAAAGAAACATATTCGTATATTAATTTTGAAAAGCAACTCGATACAAGCCATTTTGAAAAGGATGATAATGAAATGGATTATGATATGTAGAAAGGATTTGATAAATATGAAAATAGATTATAGAAAATGTGGAGATTACTACATTCCTAACTTGGTAATCTCAAATACTAAAAATTTTAAATTAGGAAAATACGGAAAAATGAGATTAAATTATTTAAAAACTCAAAAGAAAGCTGAATATACAATTTTATTAATGGATGACAAATTAAGTGAACATTTACAAGAAATTGATGAAACTGCAACGGCTAGATATAACCTATTAATGAAACAATTTGTAGAACGAGAAAATATTACAGAAGAATTAAAAGCTAATAATCAACTTGAATGGGTTGCCAAAATGAATTCAATTAAAAATCGTGTTGAAGAAATTATATTTAGTGAATTAATTTATGTATAGGGGGATTTTACAATGGAAGAAAAATTAAAACCATTTATAGAAGAATATAGTGATGACTTTTATGAGAGCATTGAAGATATAAGACAATATCTGATGAAATACAATAAGAATTATAGAGAAATCAAAAATAAAATTCACATGATTATGGATAGAAACTTAAATATTCAAAAATTGCTTGATGAAACTCATTTAGAAGACGGATTAAGTGCAGGAGAATGTAGAGATTTATCACAAGTTATTGTTCTATATAATAATTTGCAAGATATTTTGGAAAAAGAAATTTATTTTAAAGGCAGCATATGGATGAGCCTATAGAAAATCTTGTGTAAATCGGATTTCCTTCCGATTGATAACTTGAAAAAATTCAATATTTTTATTATTAACATTATTTTAATAATATTTTTCTAAAAAATCAATACTTTAGAAAAAGTTGTGTAAGTTTAATAGGGCTTAAGAAAAATCCTTCTTAAGCCTATTATTTTTAGGCTTTATTTTATATTCTGCCTTCATACATAATTCTAAATTGAGATAAGCATAAATCCCATTTATCAACCATTCTTGACCATTTTTTCTCTGCTTTTAATGTTGATAGATATAACACTTTTAATAAAGACATGTCTGTTGGAAATACATTTCTGTTTCGATTTATTCGTTTATAGGTACTGTTTAAGCTCTCTATTGCATTTGTTGTATACATTATTTTTCTTATTTCAGCAGAAAATTTAAAGAATACTGAAAGTACATCCCAGTTATCTATCCAACTTTGAATCGCACCAGGATATTTATGTTTCCATTTTTCTTCCAACTCTAATAAGTTAGTATACCCTAATTCCTCTGTACTTGCTTTGTAAACTGTTTTTAAATCATTAGCAAGTTCTTTTCTATCTGTATATGGTACATACTTTAAAGAGTTCCTTATTTGATGCACTATACATCTTTGATATTCCGTCTTAGGGTATATTGCTGATGTTGCATCTTTAAGCCCTGTCAATCCGTCTGCACATAATACTAAAATATCTTGTACTCCGCGATTTTTAAGCTCGTTTAATACAGTCATCCAATATTTTGCACTTTCATTTTCTCCAATTGTTATTGTTAAAACTTTTTTCATTCCATATTTATCAATTCCTAACACAACATAGGCTGCTTTTTTTACTATCTGTCCATTATCTCTAACATGAAAATGTGTAGCATCAATAAACACAATAGGATATATACTTTCTAATTTCCTTTTTTGCCATTCTTGTATTTCAGGTATAATTTTATCTGTTATATCACTTATCATATCTGGTGAAAGATTACAGCCAAATATCTCCTTTATTTGTTCCTGAATGTCCCTATCAGACATTCCTAATGCATACATAGATATTACTTTTTCATCAAAACCATTTGCTGTTCTTGAATATTTAGACACTAAATCGGAATCAATTTCTCCGTTTCTATCTCTAGGAACTTTTACTGGAATATCTCCCATTTCTGTTGTTACAGTTCTTTCTGGATAATATCCATTTCGATAATTATTATTATCTGTTCTTTCGTTTTTGGAATAACCAATTTTTGCTTCCATTTCAGCATCCAACAATTGTTGAAAAGCAGGGGCAAAGAAATCTTTCCAGGCTGTGTACATATCATTCATAGATTTAATATTTTTTGGATCATTCCTTCTAAAAAATTCCTCTACTATTTCATTTTTTTCTTTTTCTACTTTTTTACCCATAGAAAAATCCCTCCTTGATATTTTATATTTTATCACGGAAGGATTTATTTACACAACTTTTTCTATACTCTCATAGTACAATTAATTGCTACTATTTATTTTCCATTCTTTATAAATCTGTTTTCTTCTATTAAAAGCTTCCGGTCCACCTTCCATTATTTGTACAATATCATTTTGGATACTACTGTTGTCTATACTACTATTGTTTATATCAATATTACTTCCATCATCTTTTATACAAATTATTTGCTCAGCATCACCTAATACTGGAATATTTGCATTATGAGTAGAAAATATAAATTGTATGTCCTTTTTCCTTTTCCTTATCGTGGTTATTAATTCTTTATAAATTACTTGGTTATCTAAATCATCCTCTGGCTGATCTATAATTATTAAATCATTTTCTTTTTGTTCGATAATGAATAAAATTATTGCAGATGCTCTTTGTCCTAACGAATGATTTTTTAAAGGTTTATCATGATATTTTATTTCAACATCATTCTCTGATATATATTTGCAAACAACATCTAATTTCCCCTTCATTATATTACTTATTTTTTCTATATCTGTTTCTTTAACAATTGATTTTATTACTTTAGATTCATTTAAATAAACATCTTCAAGAATTCCTATATAATCAGAAAACTTATCAAGTTGGCTTATTACATCCCCTCTTATTCCACTTCCTCTTACCAAACTTTTTATATCATCAATAAACTTTTCTTTATTTCCATTAGGAATAAATGTAATTTGTATATTGTCTTGACTTTCATTTATTTTTTTAATTCTATCTTTATATATAGAATTAACTTTCATTATTAGTTCTCTTCTCTTCTTTAAGTTGTTAGTTAATCTTGTTTTTATTGTATCTATATTTTTCAACTTATCTTCTAAGCCTTTAATTGATTCTTCTATTTTTGTTTTACTTTGATTTAACTTTAAATAAGTATCTGGGTTTAATTCTTGATTAATTTCTCTTTTAATTTTTTCAAATTCATCAATGAAGCTATCTTTTTTAGTTACAAATTTTTCTTGGATTTGCTTTAAAAGTAGAAATTCTTTATTTATATTATCTTTAATATTCTCCAGAGATTGCATTTGTACAATAATTCTGTTTAATCCATTATTAATTTCATCAAAAATTTCTGAATTATATTTAGAATCATGCTTTTTCAATTCTTCTAAATCTTTTATAGTTATTTCGCTTACATCACCTATATCTTCAAGTAAAGTGTTCACTTTTTGTATTCTTGTTTGAATTTTTAATGAATCATCGTTAAAATTTTGAATTTTTTCTAACTTTTCATTTATTCCTTTTTCTTTAAACACCTTTAATTGTGTATCTATATTGTTTTTTTCTATCGTCTGTTCTTTAATTTTTTCAGGAATTTCAGAAAGATTAATCAAAGTAGAAAAATCTTCTTTTATTTGATCATTTATATTATTAAATTCTTCTGTATAAAGAACATCTTTATATCCAACTAATTTTTCAAGCAACTTCATTTCAAAATTTTCTGTTCTCATAGATAAATCTTTTTGTCCAAAATATAATGGATTTTGAATTAAAGCATCAACAGATATATACTCAATATCCCCATTTTCGTTTTCTATGTATGTTTTATTATCTGAAAAATATTTAATAATTTTATATTTCCTATTATATTTATCGATAATATTCAGAGTTGCTTTACAACCAGAATCTACATAATATTTAACTAAATTATCTTTATAAACGCTATCTACATCCGATTTTAATCCTAACATATCTCTAATAACTTCTAGAACTGCTGATTTTCCGCTACCCCTTATGCCTATTACATTATTTAGTTCTTTTGAAAAATAGAAATTTTTCTCAGTAAATTTTCCCCCTTCAATGCTTAATGACTCAATATATCCATGTTTTTGATCATTTTCATTTGTATCAGAAATTCTATTTTCAAAATCAGTTAATGCATTTTTTACTGTATTAAATGAATAATCTCCTATTTTTATGTATGTTTTCTTTGTTCCTTTTCCTATTTCGTCAATGCATTTAGGGTCTGACCCTTCAAGCCTTGGCAATTTCATGTTTGTCCAACTTATAAAATTTTGATAATTATCATTATTATGTGATTTTTGTAGACCATATGTATTTTCTTTTAAAATATTTTTGTTAAATAATGTAGTTATCATTCCTCCATTACATTCATAAAACATCCCCGATCTTTGATCTACATGTGCAAAAATAATAAAATAATCTTTTTGCGTTCTATTTAAAGCTTCTATTAAATTAAATAAATCATAATCACACCTTGTATTTTCATTTTCTCTATTTTCCGTTACATTTATAAAAGCAGCATCTAAAAATGTATTTATTTTATCTGTTCCATTGCTAATCCATTCTTCAGAAAATGCAATTAAAACATGTAATCCATTACTTCCTTCTTTAACAGATAATTCTACACCAGGTAATAAATATATTTCATCTTTTAATGCCTTCTTTCTAAGATTTTTATATTCTTCATAATTAAATTTATTATGATTTGTAATAATTCCAATGTTAATATTTTCTTCTTTTAACTTTTCTATATATTTATTTAGAAATTCATTTTCTTCTTCTGTATATTTAAATTCTTTATCTGATTTTGTATGTAAATGACAATCAAATCTTACAAATCTAGAACCATTTTTAAATACTTCCATTTTATCAACTCCTATTAGAATATCTTTTCTGACATATTGTATCAAAAAATTACTATTTTTTCCATATTTTTCTAATGTTAACCTAAGTTTTTATTTACATTATTCGACATTATACGACTTCATATAATTTATATTACATTTCATAAAGTTTTTTATTGTCCTACATAAGTCCTTTTATGAATTTTTGTGTAATCTTTGTAACCCTTGAAAAATAAACAAAAACTACTGGTAATTACAATAAAAATATTATATAATCATCACAATTGAATACAAGACTTCTTCCACCCTAATTTGAAAGGAGGTGGAAAAAGCAATGGCTGGAAGTATTGAAAAAAGAGGTGAAAATACTTACAGGTTAATCGTTTCAGGTGGTAAAAATCTTGATGGTAGTAGATGTAGAAAAACTAAAACTATTCATGGTACTAGAAAAGATGCTGAAATTGCTCTTGCTGAGTTTATAACAGAAGTAAATCGTGGAATGGTTCCAGAAGGTAAATCCATAACATTTGAAGAGTTTTTTCATATATGGAAAGAAAAATATGGTTCTAAAGAATTAGCACCAAAAACTTACTCTAGATATCTCGGTATGCTAAGAACTCGTATTCTACCATATTTAAGTTCATTTCCTCTTGATAAAATAAAACCTACTGATTTAATGAACTTATATGATATGTTAGAAAATGATACTCAAATAAAAAGGATTGCTAAAAACAATGGTCAAAGAACTTTAAAACCATTATCGCCAAAAACTATTTTAGAACATCACAGATTATTAAGTGCAATGTTCCAAAGAGCAGTATATTGGCAATTATTAGTTAACAATCCTGCAAGAAGAGTCAAACCACCAAAAACGAAAAAACCTAAAATAGAGTTTTTCGATGATGATGAGTGCAAACTTCTTATTAATTCTTTACAAGACTTCACTGGAAGCAAATTAAAATACAAAGTGGCTATTTTACTTGATATTTTTTCTGGTGTAAGACGTGGCGAACTTGTAGGTCTTGAATGGTCTGATGTAGATTTTAAAAATGAAACTATTGAAGTTAATAAATCTACTCAATATCTACCTGAAAAAGGAATATTTGATAAGGATCCAAAGACTGAAAGTTCTAATAGAATTGTTCCAATACCAAGTTATATAACTAATGTACTTTTGGAATATAAAGAATGGTATTATGAACAAAAAGAATTATTTGGAGATAAATGGATTAACTCTAATAAGTTATTTATACAAGCTAACGGAAAACCTATGCATCCTGATACACTTGGTAAGTGGTATAAAGAACATATTGCATCTTTAGGATTACCTGTAGTAAAACTTCATGGAATAAGACATACAAATGCAACACTCTTAATTTCTCAAAATGTCGATATTGCAACAGTATCTGCAAGACTTGGTCATGCAAGTATTAATACTACTATAAAATACTATGTGCATCCATTACAAAAGAATATGAGAAAAGCAGCGTATGTTTTACAAGACTTATTGATAAATAACAATAATAACTAAAATCTTTTTTCAAAATATCACAAAATTGCTTTTTTGAAGTAAATTAGTGAAGATTTTGGCTTTATCAAGCCTATTATAGATTCTTGTGTCCCCAGGCTGTCCCCAAAAGAGCTAAAATCTTATTTATACATAAATAATAAAAGAGCCACAATCTCTTGCGACTCTAATAATTTATTTTGGTTGCGGGGGATAGACTCGAACTATCGACCTTCGGGTTATGAGTCCACGCACTTCTTTCATATCTCATTTCCACAAATCAGCAATATGCCCAAAAATCAAGTCATTATTATCAAATATACCTATTCAAAATTGGAAAAAACTTTTGATTAGATACTAATAATTGTGGCATGAACTCTGTATCATACAGAGCTCATTTTTTTGCCTTTTATCCTTTTTCTCCATATTTTTTAACCGTACATTCCAGTTAAAGGATCCCTAAACAATCCTATATGTGGCGGAAAAAAGGTAAAAATCAAAAAACATAAAAACAATAATAACAAAATAATGATAGCCTTTGAATTATTACAATAGGATTTCGATTCCATTTTTTTGTATGATGTATACTGTCCTAGCATTATTGCTATAAAAAAGATACTAATATCTACAAAAGCAAAATTTGTTCCTATTATACCAGTATATGTATAGAAAAATATTATTGTAAAAAAAATTGCATTAAGAATTCCCAACGTTTTAGCACATAAATAATTTGAAACCTTTTTCCCTTCATAAAGATATACTATAATTGTAGCTATTACCATAGGAAAAAATATTAGTTTCAAATGTTCCCATATACTTTCATTTATCGGACTAAAAATCCCTACAAATACATTATTATTAGACCACTCAAATGTAAAATGTAAAAGCGTACCTAATATCATTACAAAAATAGTACTTATTACTTCCAATATCAAAATGTGATTCTTCTTTGACATATATTAATCACTCCCTATGGATATATATGCCGAAAAAAATCAATTATTACTTATTAATCCATAATAGCACTCTATTCTTCTTTAACTCTTTTCGTTACAAACAAGAACAAAAACGTTTCTCACAAACAACAAAAATAATGAAAAATGTTGTATTTTTTGATCGCTTATGTTATATTTATTGTGATTAAATAAAAAAAGAAAGGAGATTGAAAATGAAGAAAAAAATCGCAAAATGTGCATTATTATTGGTGTTTATAATAATTGTTGTTCTAGCAATTTTCAATACTTATAAGTGGATTGTTTGTGGAAAGCAATATATAAAAATAAGTACATCAAATAAAGCATATACTAACAGTGATTTGTATGTTTCAATAATAGCTCAAGACCAAGGTATTGATTTAGAAACAAAAACAAAAATTAAGCTTTTAAATTCAGATGGAAAAAAGGTAAAAAACGCAATAGTTTCTTATGAAGGAAGTAATGCAAAAATTAGTATTCCTGAAATAGCATCAGGAAATTATTTTATAGAAGCTACAGTATCTAGTAAAGCAGGAAAAGATACTATACAAAAAGAAATTTATATAACTGATGGAAACCAAGAGAATATTACTATAACATTAGATAAAGGCATATACAAACCAGGAGATACTGTAAATTTTAGGGCTTTACTTACAAATAAAGAAAATGATAATCCAATTATAAAGGATGTAAATGTTTGCATATATGATGGCAATGATAATAAAGTTTATAATGAAAAGGTGAAAACATCAGAATATGGAATTTTAAGTGGAAGTTTTACCTTAGCAAATGAAGTAAATAGCGGAATTTATAAAATAGTAATTAAAACTAATACAAATGAAACAACTAAATCATTTAAAGTAAATCCATACATAACGCCTAAATATGAAGTAAAAATAGATTTTGACAAACAAAAGTACTTAGTAGGAGATACTGCTACAATCAATTTAAATGCAAAATATTTCTTTGGAGAACCTGTGGCAGAAGCAAAATATACTGTTTATATAAATGATGAAAGTTATCAAAATGTTACAGCAGATGAACAAGGAAATGCAAGTATAAACTATATAATAGAAGATGCAAGCTCATATTCAGTGAAAGTTGAGGCAACAGATTCTTCAAATTATTTTGTGGAAGAAACAAATACTTTTGTCGCAGGTACAGATATATTTGATGTAGAATTACTTTCAGAATATGGTAGCTTGGTAGCAGGAAAAAAGAATGATATTTATGTATTTACATCAAACTCAGATGGTAGTCCTGTAAAATCATATATAACTGTTTCTTCTGGCAATTATACAAAACAAATTTCAACAGATGAAAATGGTATTGGTAAATTTTCAATAGATATTGATGCAATTCAAACTAATTACTATAAAGATAATAAAACTACAAAATCATTTAAAATTAATGCAACAAATATGAATGGAGAAAAAGTTCAAAAGGATATATCTCTATCAGTTGAAACAAAAAACTTATTAGTTTCCACAGACAAAGTAAAATATGAACAAGGAGAGGATATAAAAATAAATATTTCTTCAGCACTAGAAAATACAAAAAATATTTATTTCTTTAAAAATGATAAGTTAATTAAAATGTTAAGTACTGACTCTTCAGATACAAATGTTAATTTAGATGATATATATGGAATAATTGATATATATGTAACACAAAAAGGAAGTAATCAAAGTTCTTACTACTATAATAATAATTCATATAAAAAAACTATATTTATAAAACCATCAAAAGAGTTGAATATTAATATAAATACAGATAAACAAGAATATAAACCGGGAGAAAATATAACAATATCTTTCGAAACTATTGATGAAAACAATAATAACATTGATAGTGCTTTGCTTATTAGTATGTTAGATAATTCTATTTTAAGTTTAGCAGACAATGACTTATCTATTGATAATATAAAATTAGCTTTATCGGACTTATCTTTCTCTGATGAATTAGATGCAACAACTTTATATTCTTGTATAGTTGATGATAAATCAGAACAAACAATGATGGCTTTATTACTAAAGCAAAGTAGTCAGGATATAAATGTATCAGAATCTTTAATGCATAATTACGAAGAAGAGGAAAAGTCAGCAATAATTTCAATTTTATCTATTGTTACAATAGTTCTTACAGTTCTTATTTATCTATGTGTTAGATTTAATAAATTTAGAAACTTTATGGAACATACAATAAATACTATAATTTATACATTAACAGTTGTATTTCTTAGTATATGTATAATTCAAGAGTATTTTGAGCAAACAGTTGCATACTCATGGTGGACTTTCATTTTTACAGTAGTCATATGTTTAGCTACATATATAGCTTGGGTATCAAAATTAAACAAAAAGATTTTTAGAACATCAATTTCAATTATATTATCATACATAATTTTTATGGTAGATTTAATTTTAATTGAAACTTTTGAAATCGCTGGTGCAATAATATTGCTAATAATAGCTTTATTAGTTTTAGCTTTAGCAATATTATCAAAAATAAATGAAATTAAGAAATTAAAATTTGATAAATTAATAAGAAAAATATCAAAAGAAATATTATATATATGTAAGTATGCAGGTGCTTTAATAGTTTCTATAATTATTGGTTATATCGTACAAGCAATTACAGCTATTAGTGGAATTGTTATTCCAGTAGGTATTGTAAGTATTTATTTCTTTAACTATTTATTTAATAAGTTAGAGACAAACGAAACATCTCATAAAGCTTATGATGATAAAAAGAAAATTTTTAGTTTTTGCGTAATTATTGTTTTAGCAGTTCTTGGACTATTAACAGTAGTATTCTTTATAATAAATGCATCAAAATCATTTGGTGATTCTTTGGATTCTTCAACACCACGAACATCAATAAATAGTAACACAGACGGATTACATCTAGGTCAGATAACACCATCAGATATGGACTCACAATACTCAAATGAATCACGTACAACAACCTCATCAAATAATACACCTACTATAGAAACAATAGTTGACAATAATATTAGGAATGTATTTTTAGAGAGTATGTGCTTTATACCAGAATTAGTAACAACTAATGGAAATGCAAAATTAGATTTAAAATTAAGTGATAATATAACAACATGGTCTATACAAACAGTTGGAAATACAAAAGATGGAAAAATTGGTTATGGAATATTAGATACAGTAAAAGTATTTAAAGAATTTTTCGTTGATTTTGAAGTACCAAAAAATCTAGTTGAGTCTGATAAAGTTAGCATACCAGTAACTGTATATAACTATACCAATAGTCCACTTAATACGACTTTAAAAGTAAAAGATGATGAATGGTTTGAATTAAGAGGTAATAATAATATTAGTATAGCTGTAGATGCAGAATCAACAAAAATGGTATATATACCTGTTACAATATTGAAAAATGGAAATTATAAATTTAGAGTAGAGGCAACAAACACTTCCCTAACTGATATTATAGAAAAAGAATTAAATATATCTCCTAAAGGTTATAAAATTGAAAAAGTAGTTTCGACAGGTAGTTTAGAAAGTAATGTTTCAGAAGATATTTTGATATTAGAAGATATAGTTGAAAACACAGCTTCTGCAAAAGTTAAAATATATGCAAGTAACATGGCACAAAGTATAGATGGAATGGAAAACATATTTAAAATGCCAACAGGTTGTTTTGAACAAATTTCTTCAAGTTTATATCCAAATATTTTAGCATTAAAATATTTAGAAGATAACGGAATTGTAAATGAAGAATTAAAAACAAAAGCAATTAGTTATATTTCATCTGGTTACCAGAAACTTTTAACTTACGAAGTAAAAGGAGAAAGCGGCGGTTATTCACTATATGGAAATTCACCTGCTGAAACAGTATTAACTGCTTATGGCTTAATGGAACTTACCGATTTAAAAAAGGTTTATTATGTAGATGAATCTGTACTTAATAAGATGAGTAACTTTTTATATGAAAAACAAAATTCAAATGGTTCGTTTACTATAACAGGAAAAAATGTTAGTAGTGCAGGTTCAAAAGAAACCCTAGCTTTAAATGCTTATATAACATGGGCTTTATCTGAAAGTGACCCTAAAAATGAGAAGTTATCAAAATCTATAGATTACTTAAAAAATAAACTAGATAATGTTGATGATAATTATACTTTAGCATTAATTGCAAATAGTTTAGCAAATGTAGGAGATAAAAAAGTAAATATTGTAATAAATAGATTAGTAAATAACATTACCCTAGATGGTAATAACGCATATATTACATCTAATGTTAAAGATTACTATGGTTCAAGAAGTAATAGTCAAACAATCCAAACAGTTGCATTAACATCTATGGCTTTATCAAAAACCTCAAACAATATGAGTACTAACAAATTACTAATTAATTACTTGATTAGTAAAAAAGATTCAAGAGGAACATGGTATTCAACACAAGCTACAATTTTATCACTAAAAGCACTAAATGAACTAAGTGAAAAAAATAAATTAGATAATCAGACAATTATTGTAAAGGTAAATTCAGATGAACAAAAAATAGAGGTAAAAAATAATCCATTAGAATTTTACGAATTAACTTTTGATAATTTAGGAAAAGAAAACAAATTAAATATTGACATAGAAAAAGGTAGTGCATATTATGAAGTTGTAGAAGAATATTATATACCCTATGAAAAAGTTGATACGTCAAAAGATGATATAGAAGTAACTGTTGAAACTAATAATAATTTAAAAATAAATGAAATATTAGATGCAAAAGTAAAAGTACTAAATAATAGTAAAGATGATATATATAATGGAATGGTAACTATAACTATACCACAAGGCTTTACAGTGGTAGAAGAAAGTCTAATGTTATTAGAAAGTAAAGGAATAATTGAAAAATATGAAACCTCATATACTTCTGTAAACATCTATTTAAGAAATTTTGAAATAAACCAAATTATAGATTTGGGCATCAAATTTAGAGCATCTTATCCAGTAGAAATTTCAGGACTTGCAATTAGGGCTTATGATTACTATAACCCAGAAGTTGAAGGAAAAGCAATGCCTATACAAATAATAGTTACTGATTAAAACAAGTAAAAATCTCTCAAAAAAATGAGAGGTTTTTATTTACCTATTTACATTTGCGCCAATTGTTACTATGAGCAATTTTTTTGTTCTTATGTATTTATTCTAAAAAGTTGTCCAAAATAATATTATATATACAATATATGATAAATGAGGTAATGTTATGGAAAATAATATTGGGCAAAGAATTTTAGAAGCAAGAAATACAAAAGGTTATACTCAAGAAGAGCTAGCTGAAAAAATAGGTAGTGTACCTAGTTACATTTCAAATATTGAAAGAAAAAACAAGTGCCCATCATTAGCACTATTAAGAAAAATAGTAAAAGAGTTAGATACATCTTATGATTATCTATTAATGGACGATTTTGAAATGGATAAACAAATGGAAATAAAATATAAAGAAATGTTTAGAGAAATAAAAAAATTAGATATTAAAACTCAAGAGGAATTTTTTAAATTATCTGAATATTTAATAATAAGTTTAAAAAACATAAAAAATCAATAAGTATTATATTTATTTTAAGTTTAATACCACTGTGGAAGTAATTTATTAGAACTTTCTTGCTTGGAGAGAAATCAACATATAGCAGTTACTTATTCTGGCATAATAGATGTTTCAACTAATTATGATGTTATTAATAAGATAAATAAAATACAATTACTTGAAGAATTATAGATTTTATGCAGATAGCCAATTAGATGCTATCTGTTTTTTTATATAAAAAACTTGACTTGAAAAATTTTTATAAACAAATACAACCAACTGAAAAAAATTGGTAATATATAAATGTAAGATATCTTAAAATAAAAAGGAGTTTAGATCTGAATTGAATAATCAAAAGATATATAACTATATGGATGGCAAAATTTTAAACATTGAATTAGCAATGAAAGATTATAATAACTATATATATAAAATTATAAAAAACAAATATAATAATTTTTCAGATGAAGATATAGAAGAAATAATCTTAGATGTATTTTTAACATTATGGAATAACCAAAATAAATTAGATATAAATCAAAAGATGTCATCATATATAGCAGGAATAACAAAAAATTTAATAAAGAAAAAATATAGAACAAATAACAATGATGAAAATATTGAAGACTATGAGAACAAAATAATAGATATTAATAATATTGAGATAAATTTTATTCAAAGAGAGAAAAGTAGAATAATAAACAGTGAATTAAATTCACTGAAATTAGAAGATAAAAATATCTTTATTAAATATTATTTTTGGGGACAAAGCATAAAAGAAATCTCAAATTCATTAAATATTTCAGAGTCAAAAGTAAAGTCAAAATTATTTAGAACTAGAAAGAAATTGCATAAAGTATTAAAGAAAAGGGGGTATATTTCGAGTGAAGAATAGTAAAGAATTATTTGAAGAATTGCAAGGGAATATTGCTGTATCTAATTTTGAAGAAGAATATACTCTCAAAGAGAAAAATTATTGGAGGGTATATGAAATGAAGAAAAGAATTATAGCAATAAGTATGGGAGCAATTATGCTTGCATCAGGAGTTGCTTTTGGATTTCATGGCGAGGAGATACTCAGTTATATGAAAGGCTTAGGTAACGGAATAGATACTGCCGCAAATAATGGATATATTGAAAAAACAGATATGGAAACTATGCAACAAGATACAACTGTAGAAAACAATATAATAGATAATGTAAAGGTAGGAGCAAAAATTGATGATTTTATCATGGATGATTATAATTTATCAGTAAAATTTGATTTTGAATTTGATGAAAATATTGATAAAATTATTAACTTGGAAAATATAAAAAATATAGAGCTAAGTGATTTATGCGTTTTAGATGAGAACAATACTATGCTTTATAGTGCTTCTTTTAATGAGAATGCTACAAATAGTGGTTTAAATAGTTTTATTAAAGTCAATAGTAAAGAATTGAGAAAAATAGAATTACAATATAACATGTATGCAGACAAATATCCAAAATCTCGAAAATTAAGTTTTAATTTTTCAAAGATAGAATTTCAAGAAATGGATAAGAATAAAAAGACAGTATTAAGTGGAAATTGGAATATTAATATAGATGTACCAGAAAAATTCTATAATAGGTCAGAAGCGTATTACAAAGTTGTAAGTTCTACTAATGATAATTTTAATATATATTCTGCAAAATTAACAGACACTGGATTCGAGTTTGGTATGACTATAAAAGATGAACACAAGCCAACATATCCTGAAGCTGTAAAAAATGAAAGAAAAAATATAATAGAACAGTATGGAATTTTAAATGAAGATGGATTATATACATCAGAAAGCCAAAAAATAATGAGTCAGAAGATTAATGAATTAAGTGTAACATCACCATATAAAGAATTGTTGGAGGAATATGAGAAAAAAGATACACCAATTTTAAGTCGTGGTTTGACATTAGATGTAAAATCAGATATTGAAAATGGTTGTTATGTTATGAATAATAAAGGAGAAAAGTTTGAATGTACTATGAGTCCATCAAGGAAATGTAATTATAATTTTATTGATGGAGATAAATACGATTTTTATGAAACATATTCAATGACCAAATATGATGCAACTAATGATATTACAATGGTTGTAAATTACAGAGGTACATTAGAATATATTAAGCTACAGAAAGTAAAATAAATATTGATAGCAGATAAATTAAGGGTTATTTATCTGCTTTTATGCTAACATTCTTCAAAAAATATTTTAATCCATCACGATTTTCTGCATTATTCTGCAGAATTCTCTGCAGAGCTCTATTTTTTCCTCCATGATGGTTTTGTATCTGAACCAGAATTTTCAATTAAATCTTTTTTTCTTAAATAAGTTAGTGTAGTTCTAACTCTATTATTCATGGTTTCTTTAGCATCTTTTAAAATTGGATATATATATTCATTTATTTCCTGTCTACTTCTTCCATCACTTTCTTTTATAAAATCAAGTATCAATTTTCGTAATAATAAGTTTAGCAGGATAAGGATTTGAATATTCTCTGTGTATTAATAAATTAGCACACAATTCACGAGCTATAACATCTCTTACATTTATTCTTTGATCACCTTCAATATAGAATTTATCGTTTAAATGTTTTTTTATAAAATCAGTTAGTCTTTCATAACTTTCTAATAAGTTTGTTTTTATATCATCATATCTTTCTATATCTTTAACTTTTAAAATGGCATCTGTTCTGTAATATGATAATGCTGATGCTATAACATCATCTTTTCCAAATAATAATATACATGCTAAATTAAAACCTTCCTCTCCTGTTTGTAAATTTTTTTCATATAATGATGCACTTCTAAGCATTTCCAAGTCAGTCATTTTAGACCACGGATGGTTTACAGTTCTATTAGTAGCCATAATTCTTGCTTTGTCAATTAAATCAACTCTTAAATCATCCATTGTAGCATATGGAAATATTTTATTTTCTATATAAGTACTACTTTTTCTAATATATAAATTTGATATTAGAGTTGTATTTGTGGTAATATCAAAATCGCCATCTTAATTTCTATCAAGTATTTTGTTAGCCGTTTTATGCACATCCGAACTTTCGTATACATAAATGTATAATATATATTTATCTTCATGAACATATTCTTTTATGTCTAAATGTGCTGTAGGAAATAATTTTTCTGGATTGTTACATTGATTTACAAAGTCTTTTTCATTTGTTTTATACAATCTTTGTAAACACCTAGTGTTGTTCCATCATCTTCTAAGCCTAAAAATATATGACCACCATTTCTATTAAGCATTGCACATACACTTTCAAATAAACTAGATGGCAAATTTCTCCTTGCTTTTTTAAATTCTGTTGTTATACACTCTCCCCTATTTATAATTTTTAAAAGATGATTTGGTAAAAGCCCTCCTTCCATATTTTCCTCCTTTTTAGCATTACACTATATTAGTACTTTTTGAAAAATTTATATTTTATCAATATAATTCTCAAAATCAACTAACAAAAGTTAAAAGTGCTTATAAACGAAAAAAAAGACTCTACTTTTCAAAGTAAAATCTATGTATTAAAATCACTTATAAAGAATTATCCCTTATGGTAAAAACTTCTGAATTGGTTGCGGGGGGAGGACTCGAACCTCCGACCTTTGGGTTATGAGCCCAACGAGCTGCCAACTGCTCCACCCCGCGATGTGTTAGTACTAATATAGTATATACAATTTTCTTAAAAATGTCAATACATTTTTAAGAAAATTCAAAAAAATAGTTACTACTATTAAAACTAAACTGTAATATACTTTTTTAATGTATCAAACTTACTATCACCAATACCACTCACATTTTTAATATCTTCAATAGATTTAAACTTTCCATTCTCATTTCTATAATTAATAATCTTTAAAGCAGTTGACGGGCCAATTCCAGGCAAAGTTTCAAGCTCAGTCTGTGTTGCAGTATTAATATTTACAGTCTTTATATTATTAAATCCATTAGACTCAGCTATAGGTTTACTTGATGTACTTTCAAAAACATTATCATTTTTTCCATCACCAGAACTCATTGTAATATATTCAAAATTAGAATTTTCTTTTAAATCACTATCATTTGGAATATTAATTTTCATACCATCCTTTAATACATAAGCTAGATTTACCTTAGAAACATTTGCCTTATTTGTTGTTCCTCCAGCCTTATTTATTGCATCAATAATTCTACTATTTTCACTTAATACAACAACTCCTGGAACTGCAACTTCACCTGTTATATATACATATATTTTATTTTTTAAATCTGAAGCATTTTCATTCTCCTCTCCTACTTCCACACTTTCACTATCATCTACATTTTCTTCCTCCTCTTGTTTCCCTGCTTTCTCTGCTTCTTTATCCAATAGTAAATCTTTCTCATCATTTGAGTGATTTATTTCCTCTTCACTAACAATCTCATTGCTATCCACATAATTATAACGTTTAGCAATTTTATTAATCACAAAACACGTTATAATTAAAAATACAATAATAATAAAAATCACATATTTATTCTTTAAAAATTTTTTCATACAAATCACCTTTCTTTTAGTTTTTTAAAATAAGTTTCAAAATCCTTGAAATTTATTCCAAAATACGTTATTATATTAATACATTAATAAATAAGGAGAATAATAATGAAGCTACAAAAGCAAAAATTAGCAGCTATAATCATAATTGGTATTTTTATAAGTACTTTATGTTTATATTTGCACCCCAAAATTGTAAATAATGATTTAACTCCAGCAATAGTATCTCATGCAAATGCACCAGATATATCATTTCAGGTTTACTCAAAAGGGGCTATATTAATGGATTCTTCTACTGGAAGAGTATTATATGGAAAAAATCAAAATGAAAAATTATATCCCGCAAGTACTACAAAAATTTTAACAGCAATATTAGCAATAGAAAAATGTAATTTGACAGATAAAATCACAGCAAGCAATACTGCAATAATGTCAATCCCACCAGGTTACTCAAATGCTACAATTCAGCCAGATGAATCATTAACAGTTCAAGAACTTCTTGACTTATTTTTAATTCATTCAGCTAATGAAATTGGCTACATATTTGCCGAACATATTTCAGGTAATGTGGAAAATTTTTCTGCACTAATGAACCAAAAAGCAACTGAAATAGGTTGCAAAAATACACATTTTACAAACCCAAGTGGTATACATGATGCAGAACATTATTCAACAGCCTATGATATGGCTCTTATTGCCAGATATTGTATGAAAAATGAGTCCTTTAGAAAAATTGTATCAAAAACTTCATGTACAATTAAATCTACAGATAAATATCCTGAAAGATATTTTAAAAATACTAATGATTTAATTAATCCTTCGAGCAAATATTACTATGAAAGTGCTATTGGCATAAAGACTGGATTTACAACACAAGCTAAAAATTGCTTGGTTTCTGCAAGCTTAAAAAATGGTATAGAATTAATTACAGTTGTACTAGGTGCAGAAGCAACAGAAGATGGAAAAAGCGGAAGATATGTTGATACTTTAAATTTATTTGAATATGGATTTTCTAACTATAAAATTCAGCAAATAGCTACTGCAAATACAGTTATTAAAGAACTTACTATTGAAAATGCTACAAAAGACACTAAGAATTTATCTTTACTGTTAAAAGATAGTCTAACCTGTCTAGCACCAAAAGATTTGGATTTAAATAATTTAAATTATTCTTTAGAATTAAATGAAAATATATCTGCTCCTATTACAGAAGGCGATACACTCGGAAAAATAGTTTATAATATTGACGGAATTACCTATTCATCAGATTTAATTGCTGAACATTCTGTTGAAAAGTTTAATGTATTATTATTGATATCTCAAATTGCACTTGCTATAATTGTATTATTAATCTTAATTAAACTATTTTCTCCAAAAAAGAAATATAAAAAATATTAATATCTATATGGAAGTCTAAATAAAGACTTCCATATTTACTTTATAATTTTTGTTTTTATTTATAATCATTTCCGATTATAATCGTAATGTCTACATCACTTGAACTTACAGAACTAGATGAAATAGTACCAACTCCAAGTATGTCTTTTATATTGTCAATAAATTTTGTTTCAACATCTGATTTGTTTATTATTGTTGTTTTGGACGTATTAGTTGTTGCAGTAGTTTTTGTAACTTTATATCCTTTAGCAGATAATGCTTTTTTTACTTCTGCTAAAGTTGATGTAGATCCTGATCCATTTAGTATTTCTATTTTTATTTTTGAAGCTTCTGTCTTGCTAATGCCATTATTAGATGTGCTATTTGAATTTGTATTATTAGATTTACTGCTGTTTGCATTTGAATTGCTACTTGTTGTATTTGTTGAATTATCACTAGCATCTTCACTATTAGAACCTGAACCATATAATTCCTCAACTAATTTAGCAGTCTCTGCTTTATCTGCAACAAAGAACCACAATGGATATGATGGTGTTGTTGTTGGTCCATATGAGTTTCCTGGTAATACTTCACTCTTAATATTGCTTACATCAATATTAACTGCATATGGCACATAGTCCTTTATTACTGAAATTGATAAATTAGTTTCTACATATTCATATGCAATATCTACAATTTCTTTTACTTTTAATATATTTTTTGCTTGAAGAGTTTGTTTTGCAGTTGCCATCATGAACTCTCTTTGGGTTCTCATCCTTCCGTAATCATCTCCCCCATACTCTTCTGGATATGTTCCTAAATACCTTCCTGTCTTCTTGTCTAAATTCCCATGTCTATATCTTAGAAGTTGTTCTGCCTTATCACCATTTAAAGTCTGTTGTCCTTCTTTTAAATTAATGTACAAATCTTGAGACGGATCATCATATTTCATATCCATAGGTACATAAAAATCAACTCCACCTACTACATCTACTAATTTTATTAATGCTTGATTATCTATAACCATATAATATTTTATGTTTAAACCAGTTAATTCATTTACTTTTTCTAGGGTTCTTTCTGGACTCTTTTGATATAATGCATTTATTTTATCACTTCCTGTGCCAGTTTGTGGTTTTTTACCAACAAATGTATCCCTTGGAATTGATAATAATGATGCATTCTGACTCTTAGGATCATATGTAGCAACTATTATTGTGTCTGTCAACTTTCCTCCATTATCTGTACTTACTCCCATAAGCAATATTTGTATTTGATCCAGATTTTTTAATGTTTCTTCATTATGTCCTACAAGTGTTGAAAGTAATCCTTGCAAACCTCCACCATTTTTCTGTGTTCTATATGCTATTCCAACTACTAACATTATTAATATCAATATTAGTAACAATAATATTCTTTTTAAAGTTCCCGATTTTTTCTTTTTTTCTCTTTTGTTTTTACGCTTTTTAGTCATTTTATCCTCCCAACTTCAGTTTTACCATTTAACTATAACAAATTTCTTGGTAGATTTCAACAGTTATTCCATTTTTTTTAAAGTTTTCACAAAAGTTTCACAAAAAACCGACTTCAATTTGCCACATGCGCAAAAGAAGTCGGTACAAAACCTTTTATTTATATTAGAATAAAATATTAAGCAATAAATTATGTTCATATAAGAACTTTGTTATAAATGAATCTGCTATAGCATTTGATATAGTTGCATTTTCTGTTGCAAATATAACAAAAAATAGAATAGCAAGAATTACATATATTATTAATATAGCTTTAGCAATACCATATAACACTCCACCCACTTCATTGAATTGTTTTATTATAGGCAATGATGTTATAATGTCTGAAACAAATGTTAATAATTGTAAAACTATTCTTACTATCAAGAAAATACCAAGTAATACCGCTGTATTTACAATCTTAATAGCCATTGTCCCTGCTGTTTCATATACAATCTCATTTTGAGTCTTGTTTATAGCATCATCTACATATTTTTCTAAATAATCTAGTATTCCTACATATCTAACTTCACCATTTCCATTTGTGTCAGCTGAAAAATTATTAATGATTGCATTTTCTATTTTTTCATCTATGTCAGTATTTTTTATTATAATATTTGAAACTGGCTTATATAATATTAATGCCAATATTATTGCAGCTAATACTGCAATTAGCCCTACAGCTAATTTTACTAATCCTTTTTTATAACATATAAAAATATTTAATACAACTATTGCAACAATTATTACATCCAAAATAATTCCCATATATTCCTCATTCCTCTCATTCTATTTTATTATAAATTTATAATCTGTATTTTATCTTTATAAACGATTCCAACTAAGGCATCTGTCATAACAATATCATTTATCTCTGTTTCTGAAATATATTTCTTCAACAATATTCCATTCTTATCAATTATATGTAATTCTGTCCCAAAATTTATTGCAATTTTATTGTCTGATGTTTTTATTGATTTTGCAACATTTTTTGTAACATATTGCCTGCTTTTTGATGATATTGTATTTGTTATATTAATATTTGTGTCTGCTGTATATCCCCCAGCTGAAATTTCCTCAACAAGTACTATTCCATTATTTAATTGAATTGTCGTAAATGTTAATTGCCTATTCTCAAATTCTGCTAATTTCGTACTGGTATTCTCTTGTAGCATTTCTATCCTGTCATTATACATACATATTAATTTATTTTGTTCTTGATACTCTATATTCATTATTAATTCATCTGTTGGAGCTTCATATTTATAAAGTATTGCTTCATTAGGATTAGTTTGTGCTAATTCCATTGAAACTACCTGTATTTTTGATTGAATCAATATACCTGATAAATCTACTTCCGCAATGGCTAAATATTTACTGTCTTGCGATATAGATACATCAGCAACTCTTGACGATACTAAATTGGTCCTAAACACTTCTTTTCCATTTCTATCAAACACATCTACAATCGACTTATAACTTGTATTTGATATAACTATAGAAATATATCCGCTTCTACTCACATTTATCTGTGTTATATTTCCTTCTATTTCGCCTCCATATAATTTTTCTTTGCCACATATTAGATAAAATTTCTGCCCATTTTCCTCACAAATAGCCATATACCTTCCAGCTGTTGTAAATATTGCTTCATTTATGTCTAATTCCATTGTACTTATTTGTGTTCCTAATTTATTGTAAAATTCTAATGTTTTTTTTCTAAATACACATATATATTTTTCATATGCATAGACTTTTGTATTTTCGTCTCCATCTAACTCTATACTTTTACAGTCTTCTTGTAATACTTCTTTTCTTAAAACATTTTCGTCACACCATTGCCTAAATTCTAAATTGAAATAATATTCACATATACATGTTATCATAGCTATTATTATTAATAATAATAGTACAAATATTATTATCTTTAAAATTCTATCTCTTTTTCGACTCTGTAGCTCTTTATCTAAAAAAGCTTTCATTATTTTCTCCTTGTCTTTTGATATCTGCCTATATTATATCATAACACCTATTTTTTGCAATATTTTTTTTAACTTTTTTATACCTCGTATTACTAATTAACGAGTTGAGTAGGATGAGTGGTTTTTCGCAACCCATTTAATTAAGCATGTTAACTGTATAATACCTATATATCCAAAAAGAGGATACACAAAATTGACCAATTTTGAAAAGCCAAAATTTGCAATTATTAGACTAGTTATACACATAAATACAACAAGCTGTGTATAATTGGTTTTATTTTTGCTCGTGTTTTGTAAAAAACCTATTCCTATAGAAATTGCAGTTGTAAAAATTGAAGCTAAAATTATAAATGCATAAATCATTTTATATTTGCTAAAAAAGTTACCTATAACATAAACAACTGGCATCTCCAGTTTTGATATATCAACATCTGCTTTCATTAACAACATATATATCAATATAGATATTGTTATCATTATAACACTACACAAAATTGATACATATTTTATATTTTTTTGATCTGTTATTTGCTTTCTTAATGATATTAAAGCTGGAATAAGTAATATTATATTATAACTACAATATGTTATACTGCTTAAAAACCACCCTCTTTTCATTACTGGCAATTCAATCTCTGGGTTTATCGTTAATAAATTTGTTGTTCCTACTAAAACAATAAAAATAATTAATATTGGAACAATATATTCACTTACTCTTAAAACTCCTTTAACACTGGTAAAAAAAACTATAGTTGTTAGAATTGCTAATATAATATTCCCTATAACTCTATGTATCCCTAATTCCTGTTCAAAATACGCCCCAAAACCTGCTATCATTATATAAAAAGTTACTAATAATAATATATTTAATATCATATTTATTATTTTAGTTACTCTCTCATTTTTTATAAAAATTCTTAGAATTTCAT
>ENA-ORLY01000610-ORLY01000610.1-human-gut-metagenome-genome-assembly--contig:-NODE-610-length-48857-cov-9.719209_pt1 | contig 48857 bp, 40 predicted proteins | sample MGYA00243071_ERZ508832 | MGnify/ENA primary metagenome ERZ508832 (study PRJEB26277, sample SAMN04329777) | human gut metagenome | biome: human-associated habitat | host: Homo sapiens | place: USA... | reverse complement strand
GCCCCGACGGGGAAGGTCACTTGTTTCTCATAGTACTCCTGAGCTTGTGCACCTAAAAAGGCACAAACCAAGGCTGCGGTTAAGATTATCTTTCTCATTGTTATAAAATATTTGATAGAATACTGACATACTTGAATTTATCTGTTTTGAGGGATTTTACTCATCAATGCCGTGACCGGGCTGACAAAATGAAGAGAGACCACCGGTACATATATTTGCCCATGGCGGTCTCCTTGTCAATCTAAATCACAGCTTGTAAATCCGTTGTCACTACATTTACCATCCCGGATTCTGTGGTAACAATTGCGGATTTCTCTGAAGTTCTCCAGTCGGAATCGGATAAAGGTACATCTTGTCTTCCCAAGTACGGCTTTTTCCTGCCTGATATGAAAGGTCGGGATTTGTGTAGTTGGGATATACAATGGCCAGGTTACCGTCTGGTTTTCTTTTCCCCACATAAGTCAGTACATTATTGAGCACTTTACCGGCTTTCCAACGTTTCAGATCATTGAATCTGAAGCCTTCTCCTGCCAACTCAATGCAGCGTTCACGACGGATCTCTTGCAAAATAGGACTCAGACTGTATCCCCAGTCCGGCCATTTGGGGTCGGTAAAGCCTACATTTACTGTCAGGTGAGGCATTCCAACACGGTCTCTTAATTGGTTGATAGTTCTATCCAAATCCGCATCGGTAATGGTATTCAATTCCGCTTTTGCTTCTGCATTGATCAGCAGGGTTTCTGCATAACGGTAAGCGATGCCATCGAAGGAGCTTTTCATATACAACGCCTGTGAGTATATGGGATTGAATCCTTTGATAGGTCTGTATCCTGTGAAACAGTGCTGGGTGATAAACTCATCTTCATTCACTACAAAAGTAGAGTCCTTCAGGTCATCTGTCACGTTTGTCGGAAAATCGTTGGTGAGGATCAGCTGTTTCAGACGGGGGTCACGGTTGGCCGTTTCCTTTCTCATTGTTTCATCGCCTAAATATTTATTACTTAGTGAAATGGGAAGACCGTCCGAACAAAGGAAGCTTTCTACAAAACTTTTGGAGAAACCGCATCCGGCCTCACGTCCTGCAGCGGCCATGTTGTGTTCACGTATGTCCGTCTTATAATCCACGTAGAGGACGGCCTCTTTCAGGTCGCTTTTGTCGTCTATGCGGTACATATTGAAATAGTCTTCTTGTGGATGGCCCGTATTATAGATTTCATATCTTCCTGATGTGATAAGCTTGTCACTCTCAGTTGCAGCCATTTGCAACCACTTTTCTGCTTCTGAGGCATATTCCAATTCATTATGGTATTTATAATGGGTACCTTCATTCAGGCAGAAACGTGCCTTTACGTGTCTGGCTATGTCCTTATTCAGACGGTTGGCTTCTTCACTGCCTGCTTCCGGAAGCCATTGGATGGCGAAATCCAGGTCTTCGATGATTTTTTGGAACACTTGGTTTCTCTTCATCTTCGGACCGTACAGTTCCTCGCTGTCCACATTCAGGTCAACTTCCAGCCAGGGCACGTCTCCCAAAAGTTGAATCTTGTTGAAATATTCCAGTGCACGGAAGAAACGCATTTCGGCTACATAAATATTGACATCCGCTTCGGCAGCCTGCACACTCTGATAATGTGTCATGAAATAATTGATGTTTCGAATGTTCTGCCAGTTTGATTTTTGCCATACGCCACCTTCTGTAGGTACAACATATTGTCCCCATAGGAAAGAATTGATATTGTTAGGGACCTGGATGTCACTGTCCGTGTCATCCAGAACACTGACTCCTCCCGGTATCAGGCCATAAAAGGCATTGGCATAGGCTTTCAGGTCATTGACAGATACCCAAAAACTCTGGTCGTTCAAATTTTGCGGACCTCTTTCCAAAAAAGAGTCATTACAGCCTGTCAGAGACAGGGCAGCCGCCATATAAAGTATATATTTCAGTTTCATAAAAGTTTTGTGTTAAGATTAGAATACAACATTAAGTCCCAAAGCCAGCGATTTCTGCTGTGGATACTTGTATGGATCGTCCAGTTCCGGGTCAAATCCTTCCGGAGTATGCTTGAAGGTCAGCAGGTTCTCTCCGGTGAAATATACGCGGCATTTCTGTATTCCCCATTGTTTGGTCAGGGAAACAGGCAGGGTATATCCGAAAGACAATGATTTGAGACGCAGGTAGGATGCGTCAAGCAGATAGCGTGTCTGGTTTTGACCTAAAGCCTGGCTGCCATTGAAACGTGCCACCGGAAGCCATCCTCCTACATTGTCTTCACGCCAGTAATCATTTCCTACAGCTGTAGGAACCTGCCACATGCTTCCGTATTGCCATCTGAATGTATTGGGAAGCATCAGGTCACGTTTTCCGACACCCTGGAAGAATATTCCGAGGTCAAAACCTTTCCAGTCTGCCGAGATATTGAATCCGTAACGGTAACGCGCCTTGTTGTTACCGATAATCTTCATATCACCCGGATTATCAACTGTGTTCTCTCCATAATCTACGACACCGTTACCGTCAATATCCATAAATCTGATATCACCGGGAACCTTGCTGATTCCGCCATCCAGCTTGGATTGGTCAGGGGCCGAAGTTATCTCATCCGATGACTGGAACAGGGTGGATTCGTATCCCCAAATATCACCAACTATTTGTCCTTCATAATATGGGGAAGACAATGATTTGGTCGGGTTGTCATATTTGGTGATTTCTGCTTGGGTGTCAGAGAGATTGAATCCCACACTGTAATGTAGTCCGTTGTCCAGCTGGTCATTCCAGGTCAATGCCAGTTCCCAACCGCGTGTTACCATATCGGCGGCATTCTCCAAGGGCTCACTCATACCTAGGATATTAGGCAATATTCTACCCGGTCCCAACATATCGGTCGTTTTACGCTGATAATAGTCGAATGTACCCTTCAAACGGTTCTGCAGAATGACAAAGTCAAGTCCCAAGTCCCACTGGGTAACCTTTTCCCAGGTAACGGTATTGCTTACAAGACCACCGGGCAATACGTATTGGGGCTGTTTTCCCCCCATGATATATCCCAAGGTACCAGTTCCGTAATTGGACAGGTAAGCGTACCACCCATTGTCCAAAGCCTGGTTTGCCAGACTACCGTAAGAGGCTCTTATCTTCAATTCATCAAAAAAACCGTTAGTGGGTTGTTTAAACCAGCTTTCTTCCGATAATTTCCATCCCAGAGAGAAGGAAGGGCTAAATACGGAGCGGTCGTTTTTGGGAAATTTAGATGATAAGTCATAACGACCGTTCATTTCCAGCAAATAACGATCTGCAAAACTGTAGTTTATACGGAAGAAACCGCTTCTTGTGGCCCAACTGTCATCCGAATTGCCTACATATTTCTCTCCGGTAGCAGCGTCCATTGAGGGAAGGTCATTGGAGATAAGCTCATTGCGGCTTGCCGAAAAGCCACGGGTATGCTTGCTCTCCTGATTGTAACCGGCCATTATTTTGAAGTAATGTTTTCCCAAAGTAAGTTCATAATCACCGAACAGGTTGAAAGCGTTGTATGTGTCATTGGCCTGGCTTTCTGATACGCCGCTTGGTCTGGAGTGTTGGAAAACCTGTAAGAATTTGCCATCTATACCGTATTCGTTGAATGTTTTTCTGTGTACCTTGCCATGTTCCGCATAATAGTTGAATGTATAGTCCATGTTGATTGTCAGTCCTTTCAATGGGGTAAGTTTCAAGGCAAGGGTGTTCCAGAAGTCATTCTTCGTGGTCTTACGTGAACCCATCTCATCCAGAACTGCGGCAAAGTTGGTGTAATTACCTTGACCTGACCAGTTACCATCAGGATGTTTTACAGGCATGAGAGGTTGTGTGTCGTTACCGATCCATGACTCTCCGTGCACGGCATCCTGGGCAAGTCCGTCCAGTTCGGTACGGATATAGCTTGTCTTCATGGATACGTGCATCCAGTTGTTGATGTCATAATTGATATTGTTCACCATATTGAACTTACGGAAGCCCTCATCCCCGTAACGCATCAGTGATCCCTGGTCCATATAACCCACCGAGGTATAATAAGTGGCCTTGTCGCTACCACCGTTAATATTTACATTATATTTTTGGACAGGGTAAGTTTTCTTATACATCTCTTTCATCCAATCCGTATTTCCGCAATAGGCATATTTGCCGGCCTGACAGTTTCCGTACTGCCAGCTGCTGGGGTCCTTTGCCACAAAGACCGGAAGGTTGTTGACCGGATCATAGAAATAAGCTTCTATATGTTCCATCTCCTCCTGGCTGAAAAGATCACGACCGCTGGTTGTATTGTTTGCAGCGTTCATCCAGTGCGCATATTCCATGGAATTCATATATTCCGGACGGGTTGTCGGGCTGTTGAATGAAACAGATGCATCGAATGACACTTGTGTAGGCATATTCTTGCGGCCACTCTTGGTTGTGATAAGGATAACGCCATAAGCGGCACGAGCTCCATAGATAGAGGCAGAAGCTGCATCCTTTAATACTGATACGCTTGCCACATCTTGCGGATTGATCAGGTTCGGATCCATCTGCACTCCGTCGACCAAAACCAGCGGGCTACCACCATTGATGGATGTTTCACCGCGGACATTGAAGCTTGAACCTTTTCCCGGCTGTCCGCTGGTGGTGATGTTCAAATTAGGAATTGTTCCTTGCAAACCTTGTCCCAAATTGACGATGGGACGGTCTGCCAGCACTTTGTCATCGACGGCAGAAACCGCACCGGTCAGATTGGCTTTCTTGACAGTCGCATAACCTACAACAACAACCTCATCCAGGGTCTTGCTGTCCTCTTTCAGCGCGATTTTTAAAGGTTTTCCCTCCCATACGATTTCAGAGTCTACATAACCAACATATGAAACGACAATGACATCACCTTTCTTGACATTTGGGATACTGAAATCTCCGTCCAGTCCTGTTATTGTTCCGTTTGTTGTTCCTTTGACAACGACAGACGCACCGATGACGGTCTCACCGTTCTGATCTACAACCACCCCCGTGCAAGTATTGTCTTGTTGTACAGAATACATTTCTACAGCCGCTGCATGGGGTACGGCCTGCACATATCCGGTAGAAAAGCCGGATAAAAGTAACATAGCGCTTACTAGCTTTAGTCGCTCTTTTTTCATAGCTTTAATATTAAAAATGTGTTTTATGACAATTCATCTGTGATTTTTATTTTGGCTTTAAGGAAAATTCCTAATTATAAAAAATTAAACCAATAAGTTAATAAATTCCCTCTTTTTTAAAGGTTCTTTTGTTTTTTGGTGCAAATATATAAATACATTTTAAAATGCATTCAATGTTTATAAGATTTTTATTGAAAAAATATCGTTTACGCGAACGGTTAAGTTAATTCTTGCATTTATACCGGCGGGATGAAATTTATCTGGCAATAACCTGAATTATCATGACTTTGGAGGAGATAGGGGTAAGTTATTAAATATAACACATCCAGATTCTCCTGATAATTTAATAATAAAATGTCCTTTTTGTCAATGACATAATAATAAAATCAGTATTATTCATCCCCATCGCAGATATATTTTTCTATGGTGGGATGATTTTAAAGTATCCACTATTCTATTACTTCACTTTAAAGAAAATGCCTCCATTCGTAATCAACTGGATTTTCTTTTCTCTCTCTTTTCAAAGGCAACGCATTCCCCTCCTTATCCACATATTTCTCCATCAGTTCCTCAATCAGCTTCTTGTTCTCCACCTGGGAGGAGAACAGTTCAAACATGTCCGTTTCCCGGATGGAATGCAGTGTCATGGCCGCCCTGTATGATTTGTTCCCGTCCGAGCCAGCACCATTCAGGTTAAACAGCACGTCGCCTACATTGAGCAGGTCAGCAGGAGTAACCATCGGAGCAATGGCTTCCGTTTCGGAAGAGCGGCTGTCCAGTTCCTTCTGTTCTTCTTTCAGCATTCTCATCTCCTCCAAAGGCAGTTTGCATTCCACTTCATCTTCCGGAATATCCTTATCCGCTCCGATAAAATCACTTCCGGTTTCCAGTTGCTGGCTCATGTAAGGGGCGACGGTCTTCCCGGCATTCTCGTCCAGATGGACAAAGCGGGTAGCTCCCATCACATCCTGTGCATTTCCCGGTTCACCGTTGTCTTTTTCTGCTTGTGGCCGATTGCGGGGAGTATAAAGCAGATCACAGATTTTACCTATTCTCTCTTTTTGTTTCCATACCTTATATAACAGATAAGCGGTACAGCCGAACCGTATTGATAAATAAACTATTTCTTCCATTCTATTGGCTTTTGAGTTGCTTCTTGATTATATATTTCATTGATGATATGCTGATACCTTTCCAGATGGTCTGACAGTACACTCCCTAAAAACATGGGGACAGACATTTCCGGTGCAATGACCGGCAATACTTTGGCAACAGTCCTGTACAATGTATCGTTAATATAGGTCTGCCTTCTTGCTCCCGACAGTTTCACTTTCAGAAACCGGTTCCGGTATTCATCTGAATCAGCCGCTCCATCCGGTGTTTTTTTATTTGCTGTCTGGAAGAACCGCTTTTCTTCTCCTGTTTCTCCAGACAAGGTCTAGCCTGACTTTTTGTTTCCGGCTTCTCTTCCGGAGGAACCGTTCTTTCCAAAGCGGTCACATCTCCTGCCATCATGCGTTTCAATGCCTCCTCGTCCACTTGGTAATCCGTTCTTCTTTTGGTGGTCATAATTGTTTTTATTGAAGTTTCAGTATGGTTTCTATTTCCGCTGCCAGCAGGTCCAGACTGCTTCCTTTCATTGCGGAGGAAGATGGAGGGAACAAAGTGCTGCCCCAAACAGACCGGTTTCTGACATCTGATGACATCTGATGCCGTTTGATGACATCCTTTGGCCCACGACTTTTCCTTCCCGTATTTTCGTGCCGGACAAAAAAAGCAGAGTTTATGGAATTTGTATGTATCGAAGCTAAGGCATTCATGGAAATGAATGAGGCTTTGGAAGCCGTTGAAAAGCAAATGCGTGAAACATGCGGAGAAGGCATCTGTAGTATGGATGACTGGATTGACAACCAGGAAGCATGTATGCTTATGAATGTCTCACCCCGAAAGCTGTTGCAACTTCGGAGAAGCAGGATTATCCCTTACAGCCATATAGACCGCAAGGTATATTACAGGCGTCAGGATATTATATATTATTTGGAAAACAGTATTCACCATGTAACCCCCAAATCCTTATGACTCAATTCATGCTGACCAAAGAAAGCCCTGAGATTATACGTTTTTTCGGAACATAAGCACCCTGTCCAAAATGCTGGATGATCAGGAGCAAAACCTTCGTCCGGTCCTGAACGAAGAACGTTACATTACCGACAGCGAGTTGGCGGAGAAATTGAAGCTGACACGAAGGACGCTGGCTGATTACAGAATGAACGGCAGGCTGCCTTATTACAAAATAGGAGGCAGATTATTATATAAGGAAAAGGACACCATGTGTGAATTGAGTAGAGTTATTCACTACTTTAACCTGACAAAAGCAAGCATATATAACATTATTTGAAAGAGGTTAGAGTTAAAGCAAAGAAAAGCCACCAATAAAGATAAATAAATAAAGAATCCCCTACTTTCACAAGCGGGGGATTCAGCTATAAATTTAAAGTTTTTCTATTATCTAAGCATTTCTCTCACCAGAGAAACGACTTATTCAATTTTTATCCAACCATAGTGTGATATTATTCACCTACAGTAATCTTAACAGGAACAGGACTTGATTTAACACGACCCCAAATATCTTCTACTTTAATCTTGATAGTCGTTTCAACTGTGTGGTCAACTTGATAACCTTTCAGGATCAGACCACCTTCAACTGTTACTTCCTTGCCATCAATAGTTTTTGTTGTAGCAGCAGTAGCTAAACCACCATTACCAACTTCGAAGTACAACTTGTTACCTGTTTCACCAGTTACTTCTTTAATATCAGTACGAGACCATGCTGCTTTACTATTGTCTTTTTCATTAATTATATCCGGCATAACCTTGTAAGATACCTCAGTATTATAAGTGTAACCGATAATAACATCATTACCGAACTTATAACCGTCCAAATCAGAAGCCTTGATTGTTACTACATTACCTTCTTTCGGAACAATCTTACCTTTTTCAATCGGACTCATTACTTTCACCTGGAAGTTGAATACTGCATCAGAAGGATATGTCCAAGCGTTGTCGAACTTACCATCAATAGTCAGTTTCAAAACTTGATCGTAACCTGGTTCTTGTCCCAATGTACCTGTCAAAGCCAAGTAAGCTAACTGATTAGGTTCAACCGGAACCTCATCATAACCCGCTACGTTCAAATCAGCTAATTGTGAAGATACCTTATCTGTAGAGCCAATTTTGTCTGTAGTATTCAGCTTAACAGTAAATCCGTTGGTATCATATTTAGAGAAGATTCTGCTTAGCTTGAATGTAGCAGTAGTAGATGTTGTTGTACCAGCAATATATTTATCAGAATCATCTTCATATAAGTAGCAGTTAGCCACATTATCCTGAACGAATCCCGGATCAATAGCGAACAACTCAGTGATAGCAGGCAGAGTGAATGTGAACGGAACCTTGATAGAATTCAGTTTCTCACCACCTGTCAAAGCATCATAGAATGTGATAACAGCTGTATACTGCTCGCCAATTCTAAACGGTGATGTTTCTTTATTACCAGCCTTCTTATTGTTAACAGCAAAAATCATATTCTTAGCAGTCTTACCTACACGTACGGCTTTATCGTTGTTACCCTTCATGTTATCTTTCAACTCAGACACGAAAGTTTCTACTATTTGATCAGTTTCAGTCAAAGGTGTACCGTCAGCTTTGAGGTAAGTAACTTCATGTCTCTTCACCTTAGTATTCCACAAAGCCAGACCTTCAGTACCCAGAGCATCCTTCATCTTAGTCAAATCAATCTGGAAGAAGTTCTTATCCTTAGAAAGATCAGTAGTGCTATTCTTGCTCAGCTGATGAGTGATAGGATCATAAACTACTTCATTAGAAATAGTACTTGCTTGACCAAACCATACATTAGCTGTTTCATGTGCCCCCTCATTACTAACAGTTTCTAAAGTTAATTTGAAACCTGCTTTTGTAATATTATCAGGAGTTTTAGTCAATCTAAATTTATATGTACCAACAGTCTCTTCAATTTCAATGCCAAATAAAGTTTTGGCATCATCATCAACAGAAAGGTGCATATCATATAAAGCACCAGCATTTTTTCCGTTTACAAAATACCATTCATTAGTATTAATCTTAGCAGCCAGATGTTTTGATGAACCGCAGGTTTGATTAATGCCAACAAATTTCTGACCATTAATTTCTATAAGATTACCTGAAGCATCTTTGATTTCAAGTTGAGTTAAATTAATTTTTTCTTGCGATTCTTGTACTTTTAACTGATATTCAGAGCGGATATTACCAATAGTTACAGCGTATAACTTATAGTTATCCCCATCTTTGAACTGGTTAATAAATTTTTCAACATCATCCATTGAAATAAAAGCTTCATTCATTGATAAAGTATACAACCCATTTGGATTTGCTGTTCTTTCTACAACAAGCTCTTTATAATCAGTAGCTTTTAAGGCAATATGGTTGGGAATATTATTTTTACTATCAACTAATGAGTATGTTAACTCCTTACCATCAACACCAGTCGGATTAATTTGTACAACAGGGGTTTCAACAGAAGAAACAAGATTTATTTGTTTACCCTTCTCAGCTGGTAAAGTACGTGGCCCTTTCCATTCTTTTATTACAACTTCCCCTGTATATGTAAACTTCTTAAAGTCTAAATTTTGTTTGTTATCAATCAAAATTAAATCGCTAACTATTGAGGTAGCAGTAGGAACTTTCACTTCCTGTTTGTTACCGTCTTTATCAAAGATAGTCAGTGTAAATCCATCAGCTTCGCTACCTACAACGCTAACGCCGGAAACGGGAACACCTGTAGATTTGTAGGTTCCGTCTTCTTGCAATACAGCCCATACACCATCCTGCATTATGATAGACGGTTTCGTTTCACTTGTGGCAACCTTCAGTTCTTGAGGTTCATCGTTGATATATAAAATACCATCTACAACCTTCACAACATCTCCATTGCCTTTTTCATCATCCAAAGTGATAGTTACAGGATCACCCTGATTGAATGTAAAGGTAATGCCATGTCCGTCAGCTGTTTTTGCAACTGAAGTAACATACTTACCGCTACCAACGAGATCCTGCAAAGCCTTGATTGCATCAGCATTTGCAGTAATTTGTCCTTGCAGATTATCGATATCATCGTCATAATCTTTACAAGATACAAATGTTCCTGTTGACGAAACCATTAAAGTTCCGAACAGGATTGCACTTAAAAATTTTTTGTTCATAATGAATTTAAATTTATAAATTTAAAAAAAATAAAAATTGGTTGTTCATATTTGGTTTTAAAGGACTTAATTATCTTACATTTCATTTTTCCATTTGTATGTCATATAACGTTTCGGCGTATATCCCGACTGTCTGCCAAAAGCGGCATAGAAAGTACTTTTGGATGTAAAGCCGCTCCGTTGGGGAAGTTCCTTCAACGGACAGTTTCCTGCACGTAAGAGTTCTTTGGCATATTCTATCCTGTAGCTGTTCACTAATTTCTTCAGACAGCATCCGAAATACTTGTTTATCACATTCGACAGATAGGTCTGGTTTGTCTCAATCATCATACTCAATTTCTTCAGGGACAGTTTCGGGTCAAGAAAAACCTGTTTTATCTCCAAGAAGTAAAGAAGGGACTTGTAAATATCCAAATCCACCTTTCTTGTCTCAATTCCGCTTGCAACAAACTCTTTCCGCCACTGTTTTTCAGCAGCATCAAAAAGCAAGTCCTTCTGTCTTTGCGAAACAAAAGAGGCCTTTTTACGTTTCAGAAATAGATATTCCATAAAATTTCCCCTGTTCCAACTTTATTCAAGTACGGTTAAACTCTTAATTTTGCTGCAAATATACATACTTTATTGAAAACTCATCTATTTTTCTCATAAAAAAATTTAGTTTCTCGTAAAAAAGTGGCTTTTTCAGTATTTTTCAGGCAATTATATAAAGTATGGATGGGGGGAATATACATTAATTATATGAAGCTAATGAATGCTGTTTATAAGTTTCATTCCTATTTGCCATGGAACATAAAACAGCATGGGTATGGTATTATTATGGTTAAGGAAATATTTTGTGAGTGTGTTTTACTGATATTTATTGGCTATGTACAGTTTAACCTTTATCTTTGCTGGTAATTCACCCTAAAAGGTTGGCTCGGATTGTTTGGTTTATGACTTATCTTCTCGATTTGTGATAAATATAGTTTCAAGACCGGTCGGATTCTTTTAATTTTTCCAGCATGTTTTTTTATTATCCCAGAAAACACAGTATATCATTCAGGGTATTATCGTCCAGCTCTTCCAGGGCAACCAAAGCAGTACCGTTTGTTGCATATAAAACTCCGCTTCCGCCAAGAAATACATGGGTTATCGGATATGTATTGCCTTTTCTGTCTGCTATATACATATCTATACTCCTGTCATTCTCCTTCAGGCAGAGCCCCATGATACTATCCAAAACCATTCTTTTATCCATAACCTTCCGATATTTCATCCAAAAATACAAACTTATTATTTGAATGAGCAATGTTTGATGCAGTTTATCGGATTATGGCTGTGAAGTTATGACCGATAAACCGATGTTGAATGAGTAACCTTTTTTATTGTAACCTCTTAGACACGGAATTGTTTTGAACGAAATGAAATCATTCTCCAAATCGTTAAAATACTATTCCTGCCGGTTCAAATTCTAATATCTGAATTAAAACCAAACATATTTTTATGTTTACAGATTTTATCAACAGAATATTAGGTGCCGAACCAAGACTTTCGGTTTCTAATCGCTTGGAAGGTGCTGTGCCGGACGGGAGATTTTCCCTGCGATGCAGGCCCAATGGAATGAATGTATCATCGGGAACTCTATCCGGATGGCTGGTGTAAGTACGGCTCAGGCCGAATTTCTTCTTCCAATAATGGAAGCAGGATGATGAATAGGTCTCATTCTCACAGAAATCTTTTATGGTCAAACCACTGGCTTGTTGCCTTTCATAAACTGACAGGAACTCTTCTTTACTCATTATTCGTTTCATGGTCTTTTTGTTGGCAAAGTAACGGAAGAGTGGATGGCTTTACAATGTGTACTTTATAAAATGCGTGCTGTCACTTCTTGCCCGATTATCTTTAGCGACTTCGGTGCTACACCGAAAATTAACCAACTTCTTTCTGTATTAAGGAATGGACACTTCGAGTGATTTCCTTTTTTAACTCGCTAGTAGTTTTCTTTAGCTCCAAAGTCTGTGATTCGTCAGAGGCTATCAGTTTCTTTATATCGTCAATTGTCATTGATAAAATCTTTTTATTATAATAAGGATGATTATTAATGATTTATAAATCTAGGTTTATATGATTGCCAAAAGACATTAATGCCACCCCATTTTTTGAACACACTATAAATCTTAATTAGTCCACTTTCAAAATCCTCCTTTTTAGCAAAGGGTAAATTCCAGTTTTGTTTATCATTAAAATATGGTTCATAAGCAATTAGGATAAACTCAAGTAAAGACTTGAATATATCTTGTGGAATATATTCGGAATATGAATCAACTATCCAAGAGAAATGATTCATACAACTGTTGAGATGTTGAGATTTCATTAAAACAAGTTTGTTTGCCAATAATATATATTCTCCCTGGTATTTAGGAAAACGAATTTCCGGTTTTATATCAACAAGCATTGATATAGCATCACTTGTCTCATCTCTTATAAGTAAATCATATATGCTGTGACATACATTTGACGCAACGGATACTCTTAATGAAATTATTTCGTTATAGATTTCATCATATTCTTTGGGAGAGATTGCTTTAAAAGTATTGCTTTCAATAAATGATTTCATTTCATCTAATAATGTAGCAAAATGATTTATGAAGAAGGTGGATTCCTCCTCTCTCTGATTATTACATACCTCTTTTATTTGATATAGTGATACTTTCATTTTTTCCCAAAGTACCTCCATTTCGGTTGCAGTAAAATCTATTTGGTTTGAAATACCTGTAATATCAATAAATGAATATCCTATAGTCATCCCCTTCTTCTCAATACCATTACGCCACAAAAATGGTGATTTCAAAACTATTCGTTTAATCACTGATACTAAATTCGAATCTTGTTTGATATAATGAGGTATAGCTTGTATTAAAGTACAGTCGGATTTTATCAAGGATTCTGGAAGCCTTTCCAAGCATTGTTGCACAGTCTGAGTATCAAGTAAAGTTATAAGGTTTAATATTACATAGATATGTGCAGGGATATTCCCGTTTTGACATAACCAAAGCAAATCCTGATAAATGTCTTGATAATATTTTGAAGCCACAAAGTCTTCGTTAGTAAGAGATTTTAAGGCTTTTGTTATTAGTAGATTTTTCCAATTATCAATACTTTCATGAGTATGAAGGATTTCGGAAATAACTCTAAGTTTAAAATCTTTGTCAGATGTCCAGGTCAATCCGAATGTCACTAATTCATAAAAATTCTCATGTGAATAATTTAAATCATCATACTTCCTTGTCCCATTTTCTGCATAAGGTTGTAGTTTATCAAAGAACTTCGTGAAATCACTATTCCAAAATTTGGCATCCAAACCGATTAATAGTATTGAAAGAGATTTCATTATAGGAGTCCGATAGAAATTAGGGCATTCAGATTGTCCTAACGATGCAAATAATGATTTTACAATATTAGGAAGATAGGGAGTCAAACGGTCACAATATAATATCTTTTGACTAACAGACTTAGTGAGTTTCTCATCATTGTACTGAAGACTATAAAATAGACATGGATAGGGATAGTCCTGATAGAGATTATCACAAACAATGTTCCATTTTTCTATAGAGAATAATATTATATTACTGATATGCAAAGGTCGGCACAATTCAAAAAGAATACTTAATACTTTAAATGAATTGATAAACTTTGAATTGTCACTGTCAAAATCGAAAGACCGTGATTTATTGCCAAATGGAATTGCTTTATTGTTTTCTTTAATGGATTCTATTAATCTATTTAAAATATAGTCTGCATTTTTTATATATGGGCAATCTGTTTGTATTTGACTAACTTCATCAGAGAAGTCTATTGCATTATTCATGCTGCCATCCTGTCCGAAGGTATAATTTCGGCTAATTAGAGGTAATAATTCTAGTGCATTGAGATAATCTTGAATAGAATAATATAAATCTTGATTAGTCAATGGACGAATATCCTCAAATACATCTTCAGAGAAAAGGGCTTTGAACATCTGTTTTCTCACTTCATCAATCGGATTATCCTTTAAGGGTTTCCATGAATCGACAAGATATTTTGCACTTTTGAAATCAAAATTATATAAGTATTTCCAAATCTGAATAAATGGACTTATATGGTCATTCGTATCTGAAAACTTTTGATTTGTTAGAGCTTGTTCCTTATGTAACAAACATTTTAAATCTGACTGTAGTGAATTTTTACAAGTTTCTATCAGCTGATTATATATCTCATCGTCAAAATAATGACAAGGTAATAAAAGTTCTTCTCTGAGGGCTGAGAAAGCTAACATTAATTCAAGTTCAGACGCTGCATTCCATTTCCTTCGGAATCGACTCTGCAACCTCTGCAAAATATGGTTCCTGTTGTGATGATCCGAATTGGATTGCAACGGAATTCTGTTTACATTTGCAGAACAATAAATGAATTTAATATCCTCACTTATTTTGGTGATATTCCAATCTTTTTTGGAGTATTGAATATCACTTATATATTTATTTATGCTATGCCATGTTTTCTTAATTTTAGGATAATATAAAGATGTCGGCAAAAGTTGTTTTAGAAACTGTATAATTCTTACTTTGTGACAATCACCTTCAAATAGATTGAATAGCTCGACACATTCAATATAATGATTTTTTAATAATAATCTCTTTTCTTCAGATAGAGGTTTATCAGCGGAATGTATGTAGAAAAATCTTGCTGAGTTCTTTTGAGATAACTCTTTCCTGATTTCTATATTCTTATCTACAACTTCTTTAACCCAAGACATCCATGATAGGAAATTTGGGTCATCACATGAAAAACCAATAATACAAAAAGCTCCTTTTAATAGTGATATTTTCATGTAATTAACAAACGGTTCATGTTTTATGGGATACTCTTTATAATCCTCTGATGTAATAATGTAATTACAATGGCGGTCTCCATCAAAACCATATGGGGCACTTTTATCTAATCTAATAGAACCATGCAGTTTAAATATGCTTCTTTTCCCATCCGTAAGAGATAACATCTCAGATGATGAGATAAGTTGATAAACAGATTCACGATGTTTCTGTAGCAATAATATCTGTGCTTTAATGCGAGCTATTTCATTTTGAACAATGTGGCAGTTATCCTTTATGTGTGAGATATTATCTGTAAACAAGTTGAGTTCGGGATAATTACAATTAAGCGTCTTAATAAAATGATTGTAATCTCCGTTGTCGTTCTGAATTGCAGTTGGTAAATTTGCCTTTACTGCCTTCATATTGTCTTCTATTGAAATATATAAATATCCACTTAATTTTTCTTCATTGAGTTCAAGAAACTCTAATTTGTTTTGGAGGTTTCTTATTTCAGATAAGAGTTTTTGAGCTTTTCCGGTATTGCCAATAATATCAAGACAGTTATCATAATTAAATGTATAAATATGCTTTACATCAAGATTGAACAATAGCCTATGGCAAGTGACATCCGCGCTTTCTATAAATTCATTATTAAGAGTTACGATATACTCTGGTTCATCCGAATTTTCTTTAATTGAAATGGTAGGGGTATGTTGCTCTATATAGACATCAATAGCCTCATGAAATCCCTTCCTTCGTACATATTCTTGAGCTATTCCAAGATACCCGATTTCTTCAATTTTATGCTCAATTTCTTTTTCATCGTCTATATGATACATTTCTGTGATGATCGGCTTAAGAAGATCACCCCAATCGAAAAATTTATTAGACATGTTTTTACTGAATCCTGCCCCAATAATAAAAGACAGGCTCTTGTTGTTTAGTAAATGTTTGATACGAATTATCTGTTGTTCTGTTTGCATACTTTTTCATTTCTCTTTTTAGCGGTGTGCCATAAATAGACTGCACTCTTATCACATAACTTATTTCAAATATTTATTAAGAATAGCTTGCTTGCGTTTGGTTGGGGTGTGTCAAAACGTGGATAATGCTGTTGTTTAGTTCGTAGGGGCGAAGTTCGTTCGCCCGAAAACAGCTTGCTTTGTGTCTTCGGGCAGGTAAATCCTGCCCTACAGCTGACAATTGGATAGGTCATTTTAGTTTTGACACATTTACATTTGCAGTATTAAATATCCCAATAAAAATATAAGTGTATATTTGAAAGGAAGAGTTGCAGTGAACTAACTTTGACACTAGTATAGGTTGAATCAGACTGTAACTCTCTTAATCGGAGAACCTATCCGGTTAGAACTGTAGGCTCACGATCTAATAAATGTATTAGTTGTTTCTCTTTCATGTTTAATACTGTAAATGCAAAGTTATGAATTATTCTCATTTTGTTAGTCTTGATGTATGAAAAAAAAACTTTCGATGCATCATTAATGTCTGCGGACGAAAAAGACTTGTGAAACAAGTCTTTTGATAACACTCCGGGAGGAATTCAATCCTTGTTAGCTTGGATAGCAGATTATCAGCTCTCTTTATCCGAAGTCTTGTTCTGTGCCGAAAATTGGAACTATACAAATTGCCGGACAAAGACTTGGTGAGATTGAGAAGATGGATTATTATGCGTGAGAATTTGGTCAAGCAAAAGTATCAAGCATAAAGTTATTGGAAACATTCTCCCAGATGGCAAAGTTAGCTGATGTGACAGAATCTATTTCTTTTTTGGAAGAGTAGCTCAATTCAATCAAAGAAAAGGTTCTGGAGGTGGAAGAGGCTATGGAGTAATTGATAGCCGCCAGTAGTTCTCTTTACACAAACTACTTGCTATTGAGAAATATAAAAGGGATAGGAATAATCAATGCCATTGTATTACTGTGTACTACTGACAATTTTCAAAGATTTGACAACCCGAGGAAATTTGCTTGCTATTGTGGGGGTGCTCCATTTGAACATACTTCAGGTATTTCCATATGGGGAAAAACGCAGACTTCTTCATTGGCACTGTATGAAGGACAAAAAAACGGAATAATCCGGGTATTCTGCTGTCTGTTTTTACTATAAATAAAAGATCAGCAATAGCATATTACCATTTGTTTTCCAGATTGGATATGCTTGATCTGGCGGTGTACATTAATGTCAGATGGATGCTTCATTTAATTTGTTGGCTATATCCGATTCTTATTATTTACGTAAATGGTGAAGTCTTTTATAAAAAGTTTATCAAACATATCTGCTTTATGATAATAATTGTATATTTGCACCGAAAACTTAAAATTATCTTTAATAAGACACGGAAGCTAAGTTCTTTTACCTGACTTCTTAAAGAAAAGAGAAATTAGAACTTATCTTTACACTAATCTTCTTTATGGGGAAATCTCCGGTAATGATTTTCCTATAAGGATATATATTTTTTGGCAAATTGGATAATTATTGATCATATGAAAAGCATTTCTGTTTTACGCTTGGCTGCAATTCTCTTGTGCTGTATGTACTTATTGGGATTTGCTTCACTTCAAGCCCAAGTAAACAAATGGGTAAATTATACCCCGAATTTGACCACTGTACTAAAAAATCCTGCCATGGGATGGATGATGTACGAAGAAGGTTGGTCTTTTCAGGGAACACGCCATAATAAAAGCAACATCTATACCCCCGAAGTTTTTTGGGAGCAGATGGAAGAATGCAAGGCTGCTGATTATGCCAATATATTATATATCAGAATGCTATGGAAAGATCTGGAACCTGAAGAAGGCAAATATGCATGGATTTATAATGAACAGTATAAATGGTATATACAAAAAGCTAAAGACAAAGGACTTAAACTGGCATTTAGGGTGTTTTTTCATGGCGTAGATGGGGTACCATCCTATGTATACGAAGCCGGAGCTACAGAAAGCCCAATAGATGATGAAGGCAAAACTCAGCCTTATTATGACAATCCGGTATTTCTTGAAAAGCTGGATAAGTTTGTAGAAGCTTTCGCAAAAGAATATGACAACCCGGATGAGGTGGATTATATTGATGCGTATGGATTGGGAAGATGGGGAGAAGGACATGGTTTAGCACTCGAAAAGAAGGAGAATTTGGAAACTGTCATCCGACAGGTAACCGGATCGTATGCAAGGCATTTTAAAAAAGTGCTTACAGTGATGAATCTTTCGCAGAGTGACTATAGATTCTCCAAGCCGCTTGTATATGATAAGTTGGGGTTTCTTCCCCGTAGGGATGGTATAGGCAGTTTTTGGTTTTCTAATGAAGAACGTGCGATGGTGCATGACGAGCTTTTCCCGAAAAGAGCTCTTATTGGTGAGGGATGCTGGTGGTTTAACGCACAAAATGGTGACAATTCAAAGTACAAGCATTTCCAAGGAGACAAACGTTTTGCCATGAACGATTTCAAAGAGGCTTTTATTGTTTCTGTGACTGATGCTTTAGACAATCATTGCAACACGTTGGATTTGCGTGTGCCTTTACAGTGTAAGTTTTGGATAGAAGAATTACCGGATCAAGTTCAGCGTTTTATAACTTTGGGTGGTTATCGTTTCTATCCGGATTATATCAAAGTAGAACAGAATAACAGAACATTGACTTTGTTTCATTCATGGAAAAACTATGGTGTGGGTGTATTGCCTAATAATCATCCTAATTGGAATTATAAGTATCAGGTTAGCTTTGTTTTGATGAATGAAAGACAGGAGATTGTATTCTTGCATACAGAACCGGAAGCAGAACCTTCCGAATGGCTGAAGGGGATGTCATACAATTATCTGAGTCAGTTTGATATTCCGGCAAAATTACGAGGAAAGTATACTTTATGTGTTGGTTTGACTGACAAGACGAAAAATAATGAGGCGGCTATTGATTTGGCAGTGTCTGAGAATTTAAAAATAGGAAAATGGATATCTGTTGTTGGGCTGGAGTTGTGATGTGTGTACTTGATGTTTTTGTATCAGTTAACAAAAACAGTTGGAGAGGAATTATGATTTTCTTCTCTGGTTTTATTCATTTTTATAACTTAAATCCATTAGGTAAGATTAGGTTAAATTTCTTCCATACTCCGTTACCATAACGATATTCTTCCAATTGTTTCTAGCATAGGAAAGGACTTATAAAATCTGATTGAATGATTAGAAGTTTCTTTCCTTGAAGTCCCTAGTTCATAATTTGTGATATTCAGTGAATGTCCCTCTTTCTTCTAAATTAAGAAAAAAGTTTTACTTTACGTGGACTTTTCTCTTGATTTTTTTCGTTCAACTCTCCCAATCTTCTACCTTTTTCATAGAACATTATTTAACGTGAATTCGATATAAAATTAAAAAATAGCAAGTTGTTCGTCATTGACCGTTTCGATCAAGGCTCTTTTTTTGAACAAAATTTTGTCGGCAATACTCATCAGTGAATTCTTCATATTGTTTTTAACTTTAGTGACAAGCTGTACACCATTAAGGAAAAGGTTCTCAAACAGAGCCTGACCGGTATATCCTTTGTCTGCACATGGTTTTCCTTTGATGTTCTCCAGAAACTTACCTTGCTTCAATGGTTCCCGGTCATCCACGTTTTCAGGCGTGAACATAAAATTGAGAATCTCACCCTTGTCATTGATTATCAGATGCAACTTGAATCCGAAGAACCATCCCATTGAATATTTTCCACGCTCGGTAAGTTCCTCAAATGTTTTATGAATAAGGATTTTTTGGTTACGACAAACACGTGAAGAAGTAGAGTCGACAAAACTGATGCCGGTACAGGTTCCCGGCAGTACTTTTTTGATGAATACGGTTATAAGAAACCTGACGCGGAAAAAGGTATTTCAGATGTTTACAGACATATTCTTTGTAGTAATGCTTGAAACAGCGGAAACCACCGAATAACCATAATCTCAGTATCACTCATATCGAATTCACGTTATTTTAGGAATATCCCTAAATATTTATGGTGAAGAATAAAAGACTCGATATCAATTTTAATCAAAAGTTAATATCGGGTTTTCTATTTATGAAAAATACAATGTGTACTTTATCGGATGCTTACACTGATTCAAGATAGATTAACATAGACTTCTGTAGGATTAGTGAACCATGATTCAGCAATAGCTCTGCTTCTTTGTCATTTAATGGATATTTATCAATTAAATTAGCTATGTCACTTTTATTATAGACATAAATATTAGTATTTTTTGTAGTGTATTCTTTTCTGAACTTCAAGACAAAATTATGCAATGCTTCTTTATTCATACTTTCACCTTTATATAATACATGAAAATTTTCAATGGCATGATTGTAGCTTTCTTTTAATATTTCATATTGAGATAGTACCAATTTATTCTTAATGATACGTTTATTTTCATGAATCAATATAGAAATAAGCTTATATGATTCTGCTTTTCTTTACATTTTATAGAATCTTATATCTCTATTTGTTAATCCTTCTATTATTTGTATTTGATGCATTTCATCCATATTTAAACCAAAATAAATCGATTTTAATGCAAAAGGATTATATCCTTTCCGTTTTGAAGTTGAATATATTAACCTTATCTCATTCTCATATTCCCATGATTTAGATTTTGTTCCAAACATTTTAATCAAAAATCCATCTTTATTATAAATATCGTCAAGTTCAATTATTGGTGGTTCATTTTTATTTTATACAAAAAAAGTAACTATAACAAAAAATCTCTATCTTTGTATTCAGGAATCGAATTAAAGATACAAATTTTATGGTTGTCTTTGTCGACATATCGGGTATTCCTTTATTAGATTTTTTGCAGCACTGGAATAAGCGGAATGTTTGATATACAGATATTTGTAAACTTATTATTGTTCCGGAAAGTATCATTTCAAACAATTTTTATGTTGTACAGTTATGATTAATTATGAATAGAATAATACTTTTTCTGTTTTTCATTGTTTCACTCAGTTCTTATGGGCAAAAATATTCCCTTTCTTCTGTACAAAAGAACGAAAATGGGGTTACTATTTCTCTTGAAGAAAAACAAATTGAGATATCTTTTTTAAAGGATAATATCATACATGTCCGAACTTATCCTGCAGGACAAGAACAGAAGCCTTCTCTTATTGTAAATGATAAAGCTTTTGCAGCACAGGATATAAAATGTCGTTCATTGCAAAATAAGATTATCTTAAAATCGGCAAAGGTAGAAGCAACCTATGATATTTTGCAGGATAGGGTTCTTTTTACTGATGTTCAAAACAGTGACACGATTCTCGTAGAAGGTGGTAATCATTTTTCTGAAGTCGATGACTTAGGGGAAAAAGCATATACTGTGAGCCAAACCTTTATTTTAAAGCCCGATGAAGCTATTTATGGTTTGGGGCAGTATCAAGATGGAGTTTATAATTATAGGGGGCATAAGGAATTGTTGGTGCACGCCAATCGTGAAATAGCAAATCCGGTTATTGTATCCACTTCAAATTATGTGTTGTTTTGGGATAATTATTCTTGCTCCACCTTTGAAGATACTCCTGATGGAGCTACTTTTACTTCTGAGATAGGAGATGGAGTAAATTATTATTTGGTAGTGGGGAAAGATATGAAGGATGCTATGTCGGGATATTGCGAATTGACAGGGAATTCGCCAATGCTTCCCAAATCGGCTTTTGGATTCTGGATGTCAAAGGAACGCTACAAGACATTTGATGAGCTTCAAGATGTGGTGAGAACTTACCGAATGAGAAATATTCCATTAGACAATATTGTTCAAGACTGGCAATATTGGGGAGAAAACCTCGATTCGTGGAATGGCATGGTTTTTAACCCGGTCACTCATCCTAATCCCCAAAAGGTTATTGAAGATTTGCATAAGAAGTATCATGTTAAGTTAACATTGTCTGTTTGGCCCGGTTTTGGAAAATCCACGAAAATATATCAAGAGATGGATTCAGCCAATGTGCTGTATGATGTGCCCACATGGGCAGGTTATAAGGTAGCGGATATATATGCTCCCACAGCTCAAAAAATCTTTTGGAACCATTTGTATCAGGGACTTTATACCAAAGGTGTGGATTCTTGGTGGTTGGATGCGACAGAACCGGCTTATAAAGACGGGCTATATCCTGAAAAGCAGACTCAGTGGAGTAAAAAAGCCGGTAAGACTTTTATCGGATCTGCTGCTCGTTATCTCAATACTTATTCGTATGTATTAACTAAAATGATGTATGAAAACTTAAGGAAGCAGAGTGATAATCGCGCATCTGTCTTGACTCGTTCTGCTTTTGCAGGGCAGCAGCGATTTGGCACTTCTATATGGTCGGGAGATATCTATGCTTCTTGGGATGTATTAAAAAAGCAACTTGTAGCCGGTCTTAATATTTGTATGACCGGCATTCCTTATTGGACTACCGATATCGGTGGCTTTAGAGTGCGAAGTAGGGAAAATTCAGGTGAAGGAACCGGAGAGATAGGTACGGAAATCCATAGAAACATATCTTCTTGCGATGGAGGGTATGCAAAGGGGCTTAAAGATTCTGCTTATTTGGAATTATACACAAGGTGGTTTCAGTACGGAGCTCTTTCTCCGATATTCCGGGCTCATGGAACGGAAGTGCCACGTGAGATTTGGCATTTTGGCGAGCCCGGCAGCCTATTTTATGACATTCAAGTTGAGATGATTCATCTTCGTTATTCACTCTTGTCGTATATATATTCAGAAGCTTGGAAGGTTACGTCAAAAGGTTCGGCAATAATGCGTGGTACAGTAGTGGATTTTTCTGACGACCGGAAAACGTTTGATGACGGGAGCAGTTATATGTTTGGGGATGCATTAATGATTCATCCAATAACCAGACCAATGTATTATAATCGGGAGGGGGCTATTTCGGATGTTAATACATTAGAATTGATTTACTTACCACAACATTCCGGTACCTATTGGTTTGACTTGCACTCCAATAGATGCTACGAGGGAGGACAAGAAATAAAATATGATGCTCCCTTGGAAAAGCTGCCAATATTTGTAAAAGCCGGTTCCATTGTTCCACGTAATAAAGTGGTTCAATATGTTGCTCAAGACGATGGCTCTGAAATTATGTTATCAGTTTATGCAGGTAAAGATGCAGAGTTTTTATTTTATGAAGACGATAATGAAACTTATGCCTATGAGAGAGGAGGTTATTCAGCGATTCAAATGAAATGGGATAACAAACATCAAACGTTTACTCTATTTGCTCCTATCGGTAAAATGCCGCCTAAATTAGAGAATAGAAAGTTCAAGATTCAGATTTTTACTCCTTTGGAATCGGGACACGTGTCTGTTATTGAAAAAGATATTATTTACAACAACAAAACAATGAAACTGAAATTTTAGTTTGCTGAGGGTATAGAAGGCATACTTCCCGTTAGCAAACTTGAGAGGAAGCACCACGTTCCGCTGTTGGTTGTCTACCTTTAAGTCCGGCAAGCCTCTCCAGTCCGTCAGATTCGGGTGCGCACTATTCTGACTCTCGCCAAGACGGACGAAAGGTTGTGCCGGTGTCGTGTCGTTATGCCGCTGGCGCAATATTACCTTTTATTTATTATTCTCAATTAATCTTTTATAGTAAAAATGCATTTATTGATTGTCAGGATAGAGAGACATACGATAAACTCGCTGATAAATTGCATCTTCCAGTTCCAACTCAAATACAATCTCCTGTGTCTCGGGATCTACTTCTGTCACGCGTGCACCACGATTGCCATTGCTAAGCACATTGCTCATTCCCGGACAAATTAATCTGTTACCCGTTTGTTCCAAATATTGCACCCCGGAACGGGCCGGAGTAAAATATGCGGTACCCCGTTCTTTTCCATATTGCCAAACTTGACGAACCGTACGGTTTACTTCATCCACTTCGTACTCTATTCCACAAGTATAAACATTTTTTCTATCCGTAAAATCAAGCTTGAAATTTCGCCCATAGCCATTATTGAAATAAAAGATATGTCCATTAGGCAACGGAACAGCAGTATGGCACCCCCAAGGCCATTCAAAATCATCACAATTCTTCGTTCCGGCTATCACATCAGGATCAGTAATGGGAGTTCCGTCGGCATGAAGAGGATTTAATAATAATTTCAAATATCTATCTCTCCAATACCCATGAGGTGATATAATCCACTCAATGCCTCCGGCTTTATTAAATTTGAATATTCCTTGATAGCGAGCTGTAGCCAAATAATCATTTCCCCATTCCACTATACCATTATTATGCGCCCAATTACTGGCATTTTGCGCATAAGGATCAGCGGTAAGATTATAATCGGTCATACCATACCGTGCCGAATCCAGCATGTGCACCAAATCCCATTCTTGCAATATTTCCCCTTTTTCGGGATCCATTCTAATAATGAAATCGTTTATCCGTACATCCTTTCCATTGGCTATTTTAGCGGAAGTCTTGCTCACCGTAGCTAATATATTGCCTTGTTTATCTTGAGATATGGCATGATGCATAGTATATCCCCTTTCCAGCATATCCCAATTATGAATTGTATTTCCCATCATATCCACTTCCACCATCCGATGATGGTTTCCGTCACCGGTCATATAATGTCCGTTCTGCATCCGAATCAGTCCGCACCCGATTCCGATATATCGATGTTCATCCGACTTCTCCCAATCAAGAATCCAACGGATTTCTCCGTCAGCATCTACCATATAAGGGATAGAAGTGTCTGTTTCATCCTGTCCGGGAGAGTTAACTAAATTCATGCCTGGCTCCATACGGTCATATTGAGCCTTTACCACTCTGATTTCCTTGGGCAGTCTTCTGCTTTCCAATGTTTTTGTCTGGAGCTTTAGATCGGACCGGGCACGTTCATTTCCTTGCAAATCTGTATAAATTAAAGTGACCTGATTATTATAATTGGGATAAAGTCCCAATACCGGGATATTTTGTTTTAATTCCACACTCTTAAATGCATATTCCACGTCAGGTGTATGCTTTCCCGGTTTGCTGTGTACAATCAGTTTAATGCGTCCCAATACAGGCAATTTTACAACTACACTGGCCGATAATGGATTGCAACCGGAAGGATTGACTGTAGAACTCAATATCAAGTTGTCAATCGAAGTGCCTAAGGTAGGTATAACATAAGTGCTTCCATTGACAAATGTCAAAGTCGTTTTCCAGTTTTCCGCATCCACATCTACATTTTGGATTAACTCTTGCGGAAAAATTACCTTATTGGACTCAAATAACAAAACACATTGTTCACGTTCCTGAGAAACAGATTTCAATAAATCATTTTCCTTCAACTGGTTTTGTATATCCTGCATAGCTTGGGTACAATCCTGTTCTTCATCACGACATGACAAAAATACAAATATCATAACCAACAAAGAGCATAAATAATATCCTTTCCTTTTCATTTGGCTTCATTGTTTTTATAGAGGGAGAGATCCCCCTCCCTCTCATACTTTTTAATTATCAGTTCAATACAATCATCTCCATTCCGGCTTTTGCTCCAAATTCAAATTAGCGTCCACCTCTGCCTGAGGTATCGGGAAGTACAAGAATTTAGCTTCAAAATGGTCAAATCCTTGTGTATCCGAAATGCGGTCTGTCGGTTTATATCCTACCAATTCCTTTTCACCACTTTCATTTTCTTCGTAAAGCAATTCATAATGTTGAGAATCGGTCTTGCGTTCGTGCATGATAGCTTTCAACTTAGCAGGATCATTTCCGTACCAACGAACCATATCATCCCAACGTATATTCTCTCCGGCAAATTCCAGCAATTTCTGTTTCTGGAGTTCTGTCATTATAGCATCTTTTCCACTCAAGGTTTTCTCCGGCAAACCGGCACGTACACGAATCCGGTTAATATCTTTCATTGCTCCGCTTTCATCATTGGTTTCCAGACAAGCCTCAGCGTGGAGCAACAAAACTTCTGCAAAGCGCATAATACGTAAATTGTTGATACGTCCGGCATCGTTAGAATACATCGTACATCCTGTGGGAACCCACCAAGCTGCAAACTTCTTCATCATGAAACGCCCTTGAACACCCTCGATAACCGGATAAGCAGGAGCATATCCTTGCTTGGCAATACCATATTTGCCGTCGCCTTCGGGCAGTACCGTCCATTTAAACATATCATCAAATTCCACTTTACCACCATAGAATTTTTCATCCGGCTTCACATCACCAAAATCAGAGTATTTAAAGAAGCACGTAGTGTATAAACGCTTATCCCATTTGGAATCAGAGCCTTCCGGACGCTGTTCGGAAATGAATTCTTTTATCAAATAGGGAGAAGGTTGCATCTTATACCAACCACCGCCAATATTCTCACCTTTCAGTGTCGGACCAAAATAATGAGCAAGGTTGTTTCCCATAAACGAGTCGTCACTAGTGCCATTGCCCCAAGCGTCACCCGAATTACCTTTGGCATCATAATTGATTTCCCAAATAGATTCAGCATTAAATTCCGTATCGTCACGGAAGTTGTCCTCATACTTTTGAGTCAAATCGTAACCATAACCATTCATTATAATTTCAAACTCATTCTTTGCGGCCTGATAATCCCCTTTCCAGATATAAGCTTTACCCAACATGGCAATAGCCGCACCTTGAGTTACACGACCGTTCTCATCGCTTGAACGAAGTTTAGGCAAACGAGACTTGGCTTCCTTAAAGTCTGAAATAGCCTGTTCCAGCACTTCATCACCGCTAGACAGTCCATGAGTTTCCGGATCTGCATCCTGCGGGAGAGTACGGATAACCGCATCACGATAATCAGTACGCAAACGGAAGTACCAGAATCCACGTAAGAAATAAGCCTCACCTATCATTTGCTCACGTTTGGTTTCGTCCATATCAACCGTAGCCGCACGATATATGAATTCGTTCGCCATCTGAATGCCTTCATAGATGTTTCCCCAGCTCAAATCCTTTGTATTCGTTGTGTTGACAAACGACAAATATTCCCAAATATAAGGTTCTTCTCCGCGAGTGGGGTAAAGGTCATCACCGCGCATCTGAAGATGCATGATACCTTCCAACCCGCCATAATATCCACTGGTCATACGGCGGAAAGGATTATAAACTGCGGACAAGCCTTTCATCACATTATCTTCGGATGTCCAGAAAGTGGTCGGAGTCTGACGGTTAGGGTCAATCTCATTCAGAAAATCATCACTACAAGAAGACAACAACATTGGAGCTACAGCCAATGCAGCTATGTATTTTATAAAATTCTTTTTCATATTCTGCAAATATTACTTATTCCTAATTAGAAATTTACTTGTAAACCAAAGGTGATAGTGCGTGCCATCGGATAACGACCGTCATCACAACCACGGGTCATTACACCCGAACCACCTGATGTACCGGCACCATCGGCATCTACCATACCCAAGTCAGGAGTATATCCTTTATAATCGGTTATAGTGAAAAGGTTTTCCATAGCCGTGTAAACACGCACATTCTGCAAACCGGCTTTGGATACCCATACTTTAGGCAACGTATAACCTAATTCCAAGGTCTTCAAGCGCAAGAATGAACCATTTTCCAGCCAACGGTCCGTATAGCCCCAGTTTGTACCATTAGGATCGCTAGTACCAAACAAACAACGAGGGATGTCAGAATGATTGTTTTCAGTCCAGCTGTTCATGCGTTCTGCATACTGGTTTCCTGTTGATTCATTATAAACCGTAGTATAATACTGGGCATTGTAAATCTTGTTGCCAAAGTTTCCGTCAAAGAACATATTCAAATCCAAACCTTTCCATTCAGCACCCAGACTTACACCCAAGTTAACTTTCGGGAAAGCAGAGCCTACATCCTGACGGTCATTATTGTCAATCTTACCATCTTCGTTATAATCCACGAAACGCAAGTCACCCGGTTGTGCATTAGGCTGGATCTTATTACCATTCTTATCCACATACGCATCAATTTCTTGTTGGCTTTGGAATACACCATCCGTCTTTATCAAATTGAAATAACCTATGGAATGACCGGTCTTGGCATAAGTGATCGTTCCTTTGGCATGAGGATTGAATCCCTGCCATTCATCACGACTTCCGTTTACTTCCGTCAGTTTATTCTTGATGAAGGTAGCATTGACACCTACATGATAATACAAATCGCCTACATTATTACGGTGATTCAATGAAATTTCAAATCCTTTGTTTTCTACTGTACCTGCATTTACTGTAGGATTCCCACTCAAACCAAAACTCAAAGACTGCGGCATAGACAACAACATATCTTCTGTTTTCTGAATAAAATAATCAGCACTGACACTGAACTTATTGTTCAAGAAAGCAAAATCCAAACCCAAGTTCAAAGTCTTCGTCTTTTCCCAAGTCACATTCATGGGTGAAGTCCATTCCTTACCGGTAATGGCACCTTCCCAAAGTTCTGTACCCATTATGTTATTCATACCTTTATAAACAACAGACTGGGTAGCATAATTGCCAATACCGCTCAAATTACCCAGTACACCATAACTGGCACGAATTTTCAATTCATTCATGGTTTCTTTGATATTTTCAAAGAAATCTTCATTCATCACATTCCAACCCAAAGATACAGACGGGAATGTGCCCCAGCGGTTTCCATCTGCAAATTTGGAAGAACCGTCCCGACGAATAGAAGCAGACAGCATATAACGATCGGCATATGAATACATCACACGCCCAAACATAGAAATCATTGTATTGGCCCAAGCGCTACCCGATGTATTTTGTGAAGAAACCGAACCGGCGTCAATCACAGAGAAACCTTCCGGGAAACCCTTACGTCCTGCACCAAAACCACGTGCATTGTTACGCTGGGCAGAATAACCCACCAAAGCAGAAACCGTATGATTGCCAAACGTATTATCATAATTGATTGTATTTTCAATCAACCAATCGTTCTCCCAGTCTGTACTTTCCGACAATTCCGCTTCATTCTTTTGTGAAGTAGAACTGAAATAATAAGGAGAACTATAGGCATAATTACGTCTTGTATATTTATTTATACCTACATTGAATTTATATTTCAATCCTTTCAAGAACAAATCCACTTCGGCATAGCCATTCAATAAAATGTCTATCCCATGTCTTTGGTAATCATAGGCTTCTGTCCAACCTACAGGATTATCTCCTCTGGTCCATTCCGGAGCGACACCCCAAGTGCCATCTTCACCATATACATTCCACATAGGCACAGCTGTCAGAGCGGCAGTATATGAAACATCTTCGTACTTCTTTTTATAGAATTTCATCATCAACGTAGTCCCCATACGCAAATGATTATTGAAAAAAGAAAAAGTATTCTTAGAACGAATGTTCCATGCCTCATAACCGGTAGTATTTACAATACCATCCTGGTTAAGATAGCTTCCCGACAGATTATAGGTCGAAGTCTTGTTTCCTCCAGATACATTCAAGCTAACCTTGCTCACCATAGCCGAGTTATAAAGTTCTTTCTGCCAGTCTGTTCCAGCACCTCCATTCCAATTCAGCAACCCTTCTGCCGAACTATAACCGGTAGCCTTTGCCAAATCGCGAAGCTGATTACCATCCATTACATCAATGTATTTGGCAACCATCTGAACGCCTGTATAGGCATCCACTGTCACACGGGCAGGAGTTTCCAAACGACCGCCTTTAGTAGTGACCAATACAACACCATTAGCAGCACGAGAACCATAAATAGCAGCAGCCGAAGCATCTTTCAACACTTCAATAGACTGAATGTCAGCGGGATCAACCATATTGATATCGCCATACACACCGTCAATCACATAAAGCGGACTGGTGGCACTCAATGAACTGATACCACGGACATTAATATTCAAGCCTTCCCCCGGCTGACCGTTGGCAGCCGACACAGTAACACCGGCAACTCTTCCTTGCAAAGCAGCTGAAGCACTACGTGCAACATTTGCCTGTAACTCTTTACCGGAAACAGAAGCGACCGCACCTGTCAAATGGCTTTTCTTCACTGTACCGTAACCGATAACCACCACCTCGTCCAACAATTCACCTTCCGACAATTTCACATTAATCACACTGCGGCCATCAACCTTAACAGTTTGCTCCTGATAACCTACATAAGAGAATTTCAAAGACTGACCGGAATTTACTTTAATGGTATATTTACCATCAAGATCGGTAATAACACCATCGGTAGTTCCAAGAACTAAAACAGCAGCACCAATCAACGGATTATTTTCCGCATCCGTCACTGTTCCACTAACGGTGATTTGTTGTGCATATGTGCATATACTAAATATGCACAGCATTAGAGTTAATGTAATTTGTTTCATAAAATATGTATTAGAATTTGATTAAAATAACACTCTTTGTCTGTCGGTTTGAAAACATATTGAATCAAAACCGTTAAGAATGAATCATCTATAGGTTAAAGGCACTATATTAATTTCTATTTTGCTTCGTATGAGTAGAAAACAAGAAATTATACAAAGGATACTCCTGTTCCACTCTGTCATATTATGGCTTGTACAGCCAACAAACGCCAACGAAAGAATAATCAATAGAAATAAAGATTTCATCGTTTTTGTCATAAATTTGATTTTAAGGTTAATTTTTCACATTGCAAATATCCCGTTTCTTTTATCAACCTACAAATACAATTCAAGCATTATATAATGAAATCTTATCAATGGTAAAAAACATCCAGTTATTCAAGAGGTGACCGATTGGCAACAGAGAAAACCATATTTTTCATCCACAAAATATGCTGTGACATGATAGATAACGTAAAATAAGGTTCATTTTATAAGCGTGTGTATAGACTCCTTTCACTCCATCGCTGGTAGAGAGAAAAGAGATATCCAAACGGACATAATACAAGGAACGCATCGTATCTTTTCAACTTTATGGTTAGAAACTCTTTTGGTATAAATGCAAATAACGTAATTAAAATGGAATATCAAGATGGGAATGACAGATTGAGTGAATAGTATCAAAAGTTGATAATATAATATTAATTGACTTTTTCGTTTTTCTCTACTTTTGCAGAGACAAGGGAAAAGTGAATGTAACTTGCTAAAAAGAATGAAAAGACAAAGAATTATGCAGCATGATACCCGATATCTATTTTTAAGTATGACGATAAGTGGAGTAGCTTGTTTTCTGTTTTTCCGCTTCGCCTATCCTTATCATCTTCTTCACCGAGAGCAAATGCTATTGTTCACTTATACAGTCGATCAATTTATCGATTATTTCAATCATCCTGCCCCCTTATCATGTCTGGGTGGTGACTTTTTGACTCAATTCTTCCATAATATCAATATGGGGGCAGCTGTCGTTGCCTTAACTATGGCAGCATTAGGGACATTGACTTATTTCACTTGCCGTAAATGGACCAACCGATGGATAGCCATAGGTATTTCAATAGTGGTTTTTATTTGGGAAAGCCTGCGCTTCTGCCAAATTCAGTATCCATTTTCGGCGACCCTTTCACTCATCGGTGCTTTGTCCCTGTTTTTGCTGACAGACAAATTAAAAGGAAAATGGGATTTCTTTATCGGAAGCATTTGCGGAACCATGTTATGCTATAGCCTGTTCGGTTATGGTATGTTTGCTTTCACATTATTTACTATCCTTTCCGCCTTGAAGCGGAAACAGAGTTATGTGGTTATTTACGGAATGATACCGGTCGCTTTGGCACTGCCTCCCTTAGCTGCCCGCAAATATCTGGTCATTCCTTCGCAAGCATACTCTTTCCCGGCTACGCTTTGGTATGGAACACCTGATTTTGAGAACGAGCGCATATTAGGCCTGAATACCGAAGACTATTTTGAGAATTGGGACAAGATAAATGAATTGGTACACGACGGTGTTCCGGGAAATGCCATATCCGTGTGCTATAATCTGGCCAATGCCATGCAAAACAAGCTTCCGGAAAAGCTTATGGATTATTACCAACCGGCAGGATTGGGTCTGTTCATGCCTGTGAACGAAAAATCGACATATCTTTCCACCCAATTGTCTGGAGAGGTCTGGTTCCGCTTGGGCGATATGACCATGGCAGAACACGCTTCCCTCTTAAGCATGATATTTTCTCCTCAGAACAAGAGTGTACGCATGGTACAGCGACTGGCGGAAATCAATTTGATAAACGGAGATAACGAAGCGGCACGAAAATATCTGCGTATCCTCTCGAACACACTCTTTTACAAGGAATGGGCGAAAAAACGCACACCGGGGAAGGAAAGTCCGGAAGTGAAGGAATGGCTGAAGTACAAACGCTCGTACCTGCCCCAAAAAGATACCCTGAGGCTTTCGTCTACTGATGTCGTAAAATCGCTTCACCTGTTGATGGAAGCCAATCCCGCCAACCAAATGGCACGGGATTATTTACTTTGTTTCGATTTGCTGATGAAGGATCTCTCCGCTTTTCTGAAAGATTATAAGCGATACCATACCGGAGCACCTAACCGTCTGTACGCAGAAGCTTTATTGATTCATCTTTATCAAAAGCGGGCAACCGGTAGTGAAATCAAATCCACAGGCATAAACCCTGTCATCGTACAGGATTTTAATGAATACAACCGGTTGCATACACAAGGCAATTCATCTGCACTGGAAAGCAGATTCGGAAGAACGTATTGGTACTATTATCAGTTTGCACAATTTCAATAATGTTGATCATGAATAAGATGCAGTTGTTTTTCATATTTTGGCTGGCGGGACTGGCGGCATGTACTCCCATTCCCGAGAATGTGACGCGCGTAAAAGAATGTGCTCCCATCTATCCCGACTATACCGACATTACTATACCTTATAATATAGCTCCTATGAATTTTATGATAGAAGGAGCTGAAGGATTGCAGGTCACTGCCTACGGAGATACGGACAGTCTGCGGATATCGGGTAAAGACAAAGCCCGTTTTCCCATCGGCAAATGGAAGAAACTGTTGCTGCAACAAAAAGGGAAATCGGTGCAAGTACGTGTAACGGCCTTGATGAAGGGCAAATGGCTGGAGTATCCCTCCTTTCAATGGCAGGTAGCTGCCGAGGCAATAGACGGCTATCTGAGCTACCGCCTCATAGAGCCGGGATATGAAGTCTGGAATAACCTGCAACTATGTGAAAGGAGTTTGGAAGATTTCAGCGAAAAGGTCATAGCGGACAATAAACTGACAGGTGGTAATTGTATGAATTGTCATACTTACGGAAAGCAAAGCGGTCGGCTTTCCATGTTTCATCTGCGTGGGAAAAACGGAGGAACCATCCTCAACCGCGATGGAAAGTTACGTAAGCTCAGCCTCAAAAATGATTCCATGATTTCAGCGGCGGTTTATGGAGACTTCCATCCGTCCGGACGTTATGCAGTGTTCTCGTCTAATATCATCATACCTGCTTTTCATGCCCAAGGCAGCAAACGTCTGGAAGTCTATGATACCGAATCTGATTTGGCAATTGCCGACTTTGAACAGAATCGGATGATTCTTTCTCCGCTTACCCGGGATAAAAAAGTATTGGAAACTTTCCCTACTTTCTCGGCAGACGGAAAACATATTTATTATTGCTCGGCTCCACAAACCACGTTGCCGGACAGTATCTGCCAGTTACGCTATTCGCTTTGCCGCATCGGTTTTGATCAGGAAAACGGTTCTTGGGGGAAACAGGCAGACACCTTATGGAATGCACGCGAACAACAAGGCTCCGTCTGTTTTCCCAAAGCGTCTCCCGATGGTAAATACCTGCTGTTCACCATAGCCGACTATGGAACCTTCCCCATCTGGCATCGGGAAACAGACCTATACATACTGAATCTGTCTACAGAGACCATCCATGAGTGCAGTGTTGCAAACTCGGATCGCTCGGACACTTATCACAGTTGGTCGTCAAACAGTCATTGGTTTGTCTTCGCCAGCAAACGGGGAGACGGACAATATGGCAAGCCTTATTTTGCCTATATAGATAAGGAAGGAAAGATTTACAAGCCATTTGTCTTGCCGCAACAGGACCCGGCACATTATTTCCATACATTCAAGTCCTACAACATTCCTGAACTATCGAAGAGTCCACTTCCTTTTGATGCTGTAGACATTAAAGAGATTTATCTAAATAGTCCTGCAGAACCATTTAAATAATCGTTTTATTTTTACGGTAGTTGTCCCGAAACTCACTTGGCGTGACTCCCTTTTTCTTTTTAAAGATGCGGTTGAAATTGGATAAATTATTGAATCCACAGTCATATCCAATTTCAGCTATCGACAAAGAAGAGTCTATCAAGGCTCGTGAAGCAGCCCCCAAACGGATATCTGTAAGGAAGTCAATAAAACTCTTGGAAGTATGTTGCTTAAAGAAACGGCAGAACGAGGATTCGCTCATATTTACCATTTCCGCCACTTCCGATAGGCGGATGACTTCGGAATAATGCCGGCTGAGGTAATCCATCACCCTACCCAAGCTCTCGTCGGAAGAATGCTGATGCATGACATTTGCGGCAAACTGTCCGGTGGATAATTCACGCATACCTTTGTCTATCGATAACTCATGCAGAATGATGAGCAACTTAATCAGGGAATAAAAGCTGTCGTTCTCGCAGGTAAGGGTTTTCAGCAACGGGCGCACCTTAGCTATGGATTCCCGGCTGAATGCGACACCCCTTTCGGCATGGCGGAAAAGTTGTCGTATGCTAATCATTTGGTTCTTATTGAGGAAAGTGTCGGTCAACAAGTCGGGATGAAACTGGATGGTAATTTCATGGATGTTTTTCGATACATTGCGATAGTCTTTCCAAGCGTGCTCCAAGTGGGGATTGGTCACCAATACCAATTCCTCTTCGTCTATCTCCTCGATAGAGTCACCCACAATGCGTTGTGCTCCTTTGGCGTTCTCAATGAAATTCAGTTCACACTCGGGATGTATATGGATAGGAAAATTAAAGTTCGTTTTCTGGCGCTCTATCAAAATGAAACAATCCTTGGATGACAAGGGGGATACTTCTTTGAATAATTCAGTGTTTATCATATTTTCGATTAATAAGATTCAAGTATTTGCGTCAAAGGTACAAGGAAAAGTGAAAACAAAAATAAAAAGCAGGATGTTTTTTCACAATACTAGTAAATTTTTACCGACACTTTAAAGGTTAAATATCGAACCATATAAAGCAGGTTCATAGATATATAAGAAATCATTTAAATATTATCACAAACGAACATCTCTTTTTTGTGTGGAATAGGGTTAATTATGAATATTTATTTGGTAAATATGCGAATAACGGTTATCTTTGCACCAAAATTTATAGATAATATGAACCAATTATGCTCTACATATAGCACATATAGCGTTAGATGGGAACGAGAAAGCCTGTGTAACAGCTTCATTGTACACGTGCATTGGTTCAGCGGGTTTATTTGAGTTTTATCCATTCTATTTTTTCTTCATTCCAACAGGCTGTGGAAATGAAAAGTATATTAGTGGTGACTTTGTTTTTAGTCATCAGAATCTATGTTTCATTCTAAAAGTAGCTATTTTATGTTTACTATTATATCTATAATGTTTACAGGTATCGGCATTGGATATCTGTTGCGTGATTTACGATTTTTGCAAAAAGTAGAGAAAAGTATTTCTCTTACCATATTCCTGTTGCTTTTTGTTCTGGGGCTTTCAATAGGTTCCAATAGCTTAATTATTAATAATATAGGGAAATTCGGATGGCAGGCCATTGTACTTGCAACTTTAAGTATTTTAGGTAGTTTACTGGCATCTTTCCTGGTGTTTCATTTATTTTTTAAGAAAGGAGGTAACGAATGAAAGGTAGTTTGATTGTTGTGGCGTTTTTCTGTGTCGGTTGTTTGATAGGAGCAGCCAATGAGTTCCGGTTTTCTACACACAATGTTTCCATGTATGTGTTGTATGCATTGATGTTGCAAGTTGGAATTGGGATTGGATGTAACAGACAATTAAAAGAGTTGATTAAAAGTTTGCGATTCAAAATGCTGCTGGTGCCTGTTGCTACTATTACAGGAACGTTGCTTTTTTCGGCATTTGCCAGTTTGTTATTAACCCAGTGGAGTGTTTTTGACTGCATGGCGGTGGGAAGTGGCTTTGCCTATTATTCCCTTTCTTCTATTTTGATTACACAGTTCAAAGAACCTTCTATGGGATTACAGTTAGCCACAGAGTTAGGAACAATTGCTCTTTTGGCAAATATTTTTCGTGAAATGATGGCACTTCTCGGTGCTCCTCTTATTCGGAAATACTTTGGGAGGCTGGCACCTATTTCTGCTGCCGGAGTTAATTCAATGGATGTATTATTACCTTCTATTACCCGGTATTCGGGAAAAGACATGATTCCGATTGCTATTTTTCATGGAATCTTGATTGACATGAGTGTTCCTGTGTTTGTTTCATTCTTTTGTAATTTATAAGGAACTGCATGTAAAACCGTTGTTTCCACATGCAATCAGCCATGTCTCAGCAATATAAATTGTTTTTCCTTTTCTCCTTTCATTAACCGTTGAAAGGTCCTGCTGATGGGGGTTCGGTAGTGAATGGACATCTTGTTTTCACCCTTTCATCCTCCTTTCATTTACAAAACTTCACACTGCTGAAGGCAGATTTTGAAAGGGCCGGGTAAGACGGCTGAAACGAGGATGAGGGGATATCCTGTCATTCTTAATAAACTAATTATCAGTGTGTTTTTATTAAAATGTAAGGATGAACGGACAAAAAGAAATAACCGACTTGGTGAGGGGAGGTAATCTGCCCTTACAGGAAAAACATACCGAGCTTTTTAAAAAAGATGGTGATGTTTTCAAAAAAGACCTTGATGTTTAATAATAAGCTCGGCATGTTTTTAAGAAACATCAAGGTCTTTTTGCAACATGCAGTGCGAGCTGTCTATTTGTAAAGTGTGTGTACGTACGCATCGGGTTATACACATACGGTGACACAAGCCTGCACGTACGTACGCACGAGCCTGTACATACGGTGGCATAAGCCTACACATACGTACGTACAAGTCTACACGTATATATGTTATTTTTTATTTCTTTTTGGCTGCAACGGCCAACAACACTCCCAGTACGATGCCCAATATGGCGGCAAACAGCACTCTCATATTCGGAGGGAGCAGGAAAGTGATGGTATGTGCCGGATACCAGAACAAAGGAATGGTTTTCTTGAATACGAATCCCCACAACACTGCCCAGTTCAGTTCCGTCATAATCCGTTTCATGGGGATGGGAGTGAGCAGTGCCTTTACCGAACCGCCGCAGTGACCTATGTGGGTGTCGGTTATCTTATGAAGAGTCATAAAGACGGGGGCAAAAATGCTGTTCATGGCTACCGATATGGCTAATGCTATCATTATTTTCTCAAAACACATCTCTCCGTTGATGGTGGAGGAAGCATTTGCCATACCCATATATTCCATAAACATCGGCACTCCTTTTGAGAAGATAATCATTGCCATATTGATGCCCATGCCAAGCAGTCCCCATACCACCATCCGGGGAATGATTCCGAAAGTCCGGTTGATATAAACACCGGTGCTGATGCGCAGTCCGATCATTTCGCCCATGGTAGAAAGGATGGCAAACTTCAGGAAACTCATGACCATGCCATGGGTGGCGTTAAAGGTTTTGTACCATTCATAAGCATCATCGCTTATAAAGAAGGGGAGAAAAATGGCTGTAGCCACCAAAAGAAAGATAAAATCGCTCTTTTTCATTGTTTAAGTTGTGTTTTTCAATAATATAATGGACAAACATACAAAAAAACTTCTAGGTTCCTATCAAAAGACTTTCTTTATTTTATTGTTTCTTATACCTGGAGTGAGAAAAATAATCGGAAAAAAATGAAGTGTTTGATAGGAAAGGTTGCTGTTGTGATTATAATATGTATTTTTGTGATAGAGTAATAATGAAATTCTTTGTATAGTATGAAGACACCTCTTCTCTCGTTTTTGTTTTTTCTGGTGATATTTGGAGCATGTATATCCGATAGGAAGCCGGCGTCGGCTGTTGATTATAGTTTATTGGTAAACCCGTTTATCGGAACAGATTTTACCGGGAATACCTATCCCGGTGCTCAGGCACCGTTTGGCATGGTTCAGTTGAGTCCGGATAACGGCTTGCCCGGTTGGGACCGTATTTCGGGTTATTATTATCCCGACAGTACCATTGCCGGTTTCAGTCACACGCATTTGTCGGGGACAGGGGCCGGTGATTTGTACGACATTTCCTACATGCCTGTCACCCTTCCTTATCGTGAAGCTGAAGCGCCTTTGGGCATTCATTCCAAGTTCCGGCATTCGGATGAAGAGGCTTCTGCAGGATATTACCGTGTATTGCTGAAAGATTATAATATAAATGTGGAGTTGACTGCCACGGAGCGTTGTGGCATTCAGCGTTACACTTTCCCAAAAGCGCAGTCTGCCGTATTCCTGAATTTGAAGAAGGCGATGAACTGGGATTTCACACAAGACTCCCATATCGAGGTGGTGGACTCATGCACCATACAGGGATATCGGTTCTCTGACGGTTGGGCACGTGGACAGCGTGTTTTCTTCCGTACCCGTTTTTCCAAACCGTTCCGGTCTTCCGAAATAGATACTACCGCCATCATACAGGATGGCAAGACCATAGGTACTGCATACGTGGCACGTTTCAACTTTGATACGACCGATGGGGAAGAGATAGTGTTGTGTACGGCTCTTTCGGGAGTAAGCATGGAAGGGGCAGCTGGAAACCTGGCGGCTGAGGCTCCTCATAATGACTTTGATAAGTATGTGGCGGAGACCAAAGAGAATTGGAACCGTCAGCTTGGGAAGATAGAGGTCAGGGGCATCTGTGACTTGGATGACAAGGTGAATTTCTATACGGCTTTGTATCGCACCATGATAGCGCCCACTGTCTTTAGTGATGTGGACGGTTCGTATTATGGACCTGATAAGAAAATACATAAAGCCGATGGCTGGGTGAACTATGGCACTTTTTCTTTATGGGATACTTATCGTGCCGCCCATCCGCTTCTTACTTATACCGAGCCTGTCCGCACCAATGACATGATAAAGTCTTTTCTTGCTTTTTATGACCAAAACGGCCGGCTTCCGGTTTGGAACTTTTGGGGCAGTGAGACTGATATGATGATTGGCTATCATGCTGTTCCCGTCATTGTGGATGCTTATTTGAAAGGAATAGGTGACTTTGATGCAGAGAAAGCATTGAAGGCCTGTGTCGCCACTGCCAACTTGGACAATTATCGGGGAATCGGGCTTTATAAGAAGCTCGGTTATATTCCTTATAATATAAAAGATGAGTATAATGCCGACAATTGGTCGCTTTCCAAAACACTGGAGTATGCTTTTGATGATTATTGCATTGCAGAGATGGCGCGCAAGATGGGAAAGACGGAACTGGCGGAAGAGTTTTACAAGCGTTCTCAAAACTACAAGAATGTATTCAATCCCGCTACAGGGTTTATGCAGCCCGTTGATGACAAGGGTGTTTTTATCCGGCCTTTCTGTCCCGATGACTATACAGCCCATATTTGCGAGAGTAACGGATGGCAGTATTTATGGTCTGTGCCTCAGGATATTCGCGGACTGATAACTTTGGTCGGAGGAAAAGACCGCTTTGCAGAGAAGCTCGATAGTATGTTTACGTATATCCCTGCCGGGAAGGAGGATTTGCCTATTTTCAGCACCGGTATGATTGGGCAGTATGCTCATGGCAATGAGCCGAGCCATCATGTCATTTATTTGTATAATAAAGTACGTCAGCCGTGGAAGACTCAGAAGTATGTGGCACAGGTGATGCATCATCTTTATTTCAATGCACCTGCCGGACTGTGCGGCAATGAAGATTGCGGTCAGATGTCTGCCTGGTATGTATTCAGTGCCATGGGCTTTTATCCGGTCAATCCGGTAAGTGGTGAATATGAAATAGGGACTCCGTTATTTCCCGAAATGCGTATGCATCTTGACAACGGGAAGACTTTTACAGTGCTGGCACCGGCTGTCAACCGTGAGAATATCTATATCCGGTCGGTCAAGTTGAACGGAAAGCCATACGATAAGAGTTATATCACCCATCAACAGATAATGGACGGGGCTACTGTGGAATTCGAGATGAGTTCCGAACCGGGAGAGATTTGGTATCGATAATCCGTTTCATCGGAAATAAAATAACATCAAATAGAAAACAATGAAATTCAATAGACTCGTAAGCGGTTGTTTGGTAGGATTATTATGTTTGAGTGCATGTTCTACCCAAACAACGGAAATGAAAGAATACACCGGTTATGTCAATCCTTTCATCGGAACGGGAGGACACGGACATACGCATCCGGGTGCCATGTTGCCTCACGGAATGATTCAACCGGGTCCTGATACGCGTATCGATGGCTGGGACTCCTGTTCGGGCTACTATTACGAAGATTCCACCATCAATGGTTTTGCCCACACACGCCTTAGCGGTACGGGCTGTGCCGATTTCGGTGATTTTCTTTTGATGCCTACCGTAGGTGAGCAGAAGGTGGAATATCTTGGGAAAGAGAGTCAGCAGCGTCCTTTCGCTTCTGCTTTTTCGCACAGGAACGAGTATGCCGAACCGGGATATTATTCGGTTTTCTTGGATACTTACGGTGTGAAAGCCGAGCTGACGGCCACTGAGCGTGCCGCCATGCACCGTTATACGTTTCCTGAAAGCAAGGAATCGGGTTTCATTCTGGATATGGACTATAATATTCAGCAGCAAACCAATCAGGTCATGGAGGTGGAGGCTGTCAATGATACCGTGCTTTGCGGATACAAGCGCAGTGCTTATTGGGCTTGGCAACAAGATCTTTATTTTTATGCTGTTTTCTCAAAGCCTTTTACCCATACTCTTTATACCGATACCATCGAGGAAGGCGGACAGCAGATTCCTGTCTGCAAAATGTTGCTCCGTTTTGATACGGCTGAAGATGAACAGGTAATGGTTCGTTTCTCCATCTCGTCTGTCGATGGTGAAGGAGCCAGGCAGAATCTGTTGGCTGAGTTGCCCGACTGGGATTTTGACAAGGTGCGTGCCGATGCCCGAAAGACTTGGAATGATTGTCTTTCAAAGATAGAGGTGAAAACGGAAGACCCCGACCAACTTGCCATTTTCTATACTGCCATGTATCATGCATTCTTGAGTCCGAACTTGTTTACCGATGTAGACGGGCGTTATTTGGGGATGGATTTAAAAGTGCACACCACCGATAAGGAAGATCCTGTTTACACCACTTTTTCTATTTGGGACACATTTCGTGCGTTGCATCCTTTGCTCACCATCATAGACCCTCATACCAACGAAAGCTATATCCGTTCATTGTTGAAGAAACAGCGTGAGGGAGGTGTTTTCCCGAAATGGGATTGTGCTGCCAACTACACGGGAACGATGATTGGCTATCATGCTGCCTCTATCATCACCGATGCATACGTGAAGGGCTATCGCGATTTCGATGTTCGCGAAGCCTACCAAGCCTGTCTCCGTACTGCCGAATACGACACGACCGGCATTGTCGGTCCGAAGTGGCTGGTTCCTTTTGTGATGCCCCGTGCCCGTTATTACAAGGATGCGCTGGGCTATATTCCTTGCGACCTCGAAAACGAATCGGTGGCAAAGGCATTGGAATATGCATACGATGATTGGTGTATATCCGTATTGGCAGATAGTTTGGGAGATGTGGAAACAAGAGATAAATATGCTCGTTTTGCCGGGGCATATAAGTCTTACTTCGACCCCGAAACCCGTTTTATGCGCGGGCGGGACAGTAAGGGGAAATGGCGTACTCCGTTCAATCCTCGTTCGTCTACCCATCGCAGTGACGATTATTGCGAAGGTACGGCTTGGCAGTGGACTTGGTTTGTGCCTCACGATGTGCCCGGTCTGGTTGGCTTGATGGGAGGAGAGGAGGCTTTTGCCGGTAAGCTGGATTCCCTGTTCACTGTTTCTTCCGAGCTTGAAGGGGAGACGGTTTCGGCAGATATTTCCGGTCTTATCGGGCAATATGCTCACGGCAACGAGCCGAGTCATCACATCATCCATCTGTATAACTATGTCAATCGTCCGTGGCGGACACAGGAATTGGTAGACAGTGTGCTGCATAGTCAGTACCGCAATGCTCCCGACGGTCTTTCGGGCAATGAGGATTGTGGTCAGATGTCAGCCTGGTATATTCTGAATGCGATGGGTTTCTATCAGGTGTGTCCCGGTGAGCCGGTTTACTCCATTGGCCGTCCCTTGTTCGAGGAAGTGACCATTCACCTGCCCGGTCAAAAGGATTTTGTGATTCGCACGAAGAACAACTCAAAAGAAAACAAATATGTTCAGTCCATTCTGTTGAACGGGAAACCGCTTGAACAGCCTTTCTTCACGCACAGCGACCTGACGGCGGGGGGAGTGATGGAAATCAGTATGGGAGCCGAACCTTTTAAACCGTAAATAAACCAGGCAACACGATGATAAAGAAACTTTTCCTGTCAGTTGTATTCTTTTGCTTCACTTTATGGGTGCAGGCAAAGGACTATGCCGATTATGTGAGTCCGTTGGTGGGAACTCAGTCCTCTTTCGAACTTTCCACCGGCAATACTTATCCTGCGACTGCCCGTCCGTGGGGAATGAATTTTTGGACACCACAAACCGGAAAGATGGGTGACGGATGGCAATACGTCTATACGGCCAACAAGATTCGCGGCTTTAAGCAGACTCACCAACCCAGTCCGTGGATTAACGATTACGGTCAGTTTTCTCTGATGCCCGTTACCGGGAAGCCGGAGTTTGATGAAGACAAGCGTGCCAGTTGGTTTTCCCATAAGGCCGAACTGTCGCGTCCTTATTATTATAAGGTGTATCTGGCGGAACATGATGTAGTGACCGAGCTTACACCGACCGAACGTGCGGTGATGTTTCGCTTCACTTTTCCTGAAAATGATTCATATATTGTGGTCGATGCTTTCGACTGTGGCTCTTTCATCAGGGTTATTCCCGAAGAGAATAAGATTATAGGCTATACCACACGCAACAGTGGCGGCGTGCCCGATAACTTCAAGAACTATTTTGTCGTTGAGTTCGACAAGCCGTTTACTTATCGGGCCACCTTCTCCAATGATGAGAAGCCTAAAAGGAAAAAGGATGAGGTTTCCCTTTCTTTAAAGAGAGACGTCATGGAGCAGAATGCTTTTCACACAGGAGCCGTTATCGGCTTCAAGACCCGTAAAGGGGAAGTGGTGCATGCACGGGTCGCCTCTTCGTTTATCAGTCCCGAACAGGCGGAAGCGAATCTGTGCGAACTGGGTGCCGATGATTTCGATACGCTGGTGCGAAAAGGCAAGGATGCCTGGAACCGGGTGTTGGGCAAGATAGAGGTGGAAGGCGGAACAGACGAACAATATCGCACCTTCTATTCCTGTCTCTACCGTTCGTTGCTTTTTCCGCGTAAGTTTTATGAAATGGATGCGAAAGGACAGCCGATACATTACAGTCCTTATAATGGCAAGGTGCTGTCCGGTTATCTATATACCGATACCGGCTTTTGGGATACATTCCGCTGCCTGTTTCCATTGCTCAACCTGATGTATCCGTCCGTCAACAAGGAAATTCAGGAAGGTCTGATAAATACTTATAAAGAAAGCGGTTTCTTTCCCGAATGGGCGAGTCCGGGGCATCGCGGTTGTATGGTGGGTAATAACTCGGCCTCCGTTTTAGTGGATGCTTATATGAAAGGTGTGCGTGTGGAAGAGGTGGAAAGTTTGTATAAAGGGTTGCTGCACGGAACCGAAAATGTGCATCCCGAAGTATCCTCCACCGGGCGATTGGGCTATAAATACTATAACCGTTTGGGTTATATCCCATACGATGTGAACATCAACGAGAATGCTGCCCGCACACTGGAGTATGCATACGATGACTGGTGCATTTACCGTCTGGCAAAGGAATTGAAACGGCCGCAGGAAGAAATTACTCTCTTTGCCAAACGTGCCTTGAACTATAAGAATCTTTTCGACACCGAAAGTAAGCTGATGCGCGGCAAGAACCGGAACGGAGAATTCCAAAAACCGTTCTCTCCGTTGAAGTGGGGAGATGCATTTACCGAGGGAAACAGTTGGCATTATTCCTGGTCGGTTTTTCATGATCCGCAGGGGCTGATAAACCTGATGGGAGGTAAAGAAATGTTTGTCACGATGCTTGACTCGGTGTTTGCCGTTCCTCCTGTTTTCGATGACAGCTATTACGGGCAGGTGATTCACGAAATACGTGAGATGACGGTAATGAACATGGGGAACTATGCACATGGCAACCAACCCATTCAACACATGATTTACCTTTACGACTATGCCGGACAACCCTGGAAAGCGCAATATTGGTTGCGTGAAGTGATGAATCGTATGTATACTTCGGCTCCCGACGGATATTGCGGAGACGAGGACAATGGCCAGACTTCGGCTTGGTATGTGTTCTCGGCATTGGGCTTTTATCCGGTATGTCCCGGAACGGATGAATATGTTCTCGGTGCACCGCTTTTCCGCAAGGCAACCCTTCACTTTGAAAACGGCAACGACTGGGTACTCTCTGCTCCCGAAAATAGTGAAGTAAACCGTTATATCGACCAAATGCTGGTCAACGGCCGGGTCTATACGGCAAACTTTCTCAAGCATGGTGAGATGTTGAAGGGCGGTAAGGCAGAGTTTCGTATGTCTGCCCACCCCAACTTGCAGCGCGGAATACAGGAGGCGGATTTGCCTTATTCTTTTTCAGTAGATGGAGTGTGACAGATATATGATGGAAAGTGTTAGTCGTCATCATCGTCATCATCCCAATCGTCATCGTCACGATCATGCCATTTGGGGTGTTTATGGCGTTTATGCTTTTTATAGTGTTTGTGATGATGTTTATTGTGATGATCGCAATAGGAACAATAATGTTCATGCCAACAGTTGCTATGATAATGAATCCTGTCATAGAACGGGTTATAATATGTTGAACCGGGTTTGATACCTATTTCTACCAGAATACGATTCCAGCCATATCGGTGATAACGTTTATAGTAATCACATACATCCCGCATGTGTTTGCCGGAAGTTCTGGCTATTTCAAGAGCCAAGCCAACATTTCCCCAATCGCTTCCACATCGCCTATAATAGTCATCCAATGAACGGTTGGACACATTATATTCTACACATAAACGCTTCCGGTAATCAGATAACTCTACAGAAGCGTATTTATTTGCTCTGCCTATAAACAGCGACAACCTATCCTGTGCGAACATGGAACAAGATATGGCAATGAATAATAACAGAATTTGAAATCGTCTCATAATGTTATAAAATTATTCGTTGAGTAAAATCATTAGAGCCACAAATATAGATATTAAATATACAACAAGCAATCTTTTCTTGGAACTTCAGCGTAAGATTTAATTATTGCTTGATAGAAGCTTTTAATTATCAGTAGGATACGAAATATTTTGTGTCTTGAGGTATGGCGTTTTGAATAATGGGTATGGTTTTTATTGATTATATATGGTATCTTTGCAATTTCAAAATGTTCGGTTATTTAAGGATATAAAAGAATATATCAGACAAATTATTGAGACAAGACAATATGCGCAGTTGGAATGTGTTTACACATTTATAATTCGACAGAGATAAGTTGATTGATTTTTATTTGTAAAACGAAGAAAAATATGAATTGGTTGTTATTGAATGCAGCTCCGGGCAGTAAGATTGAGCAAGCGTTGGAAAAGTTGGTAGATTTTGGAATGGATGCAGGTAAGGATATATTTGTTGCCATCCTGATATATTCCATTGGTCGTTTTATCATCAGGCAGATAAGTATATTAATTGCCAAAGTTCTTGAAAAAAGGAAGATAGAGGTTAGTGTGCAGACTTTTTTGAAGAGTCTGGTGAAAATTTTACTGAATATGGTACTTGCTTTTGCCATAATTAGCAAGTTGGGAGTTGAAACTACCAGCTTTGCTGCACTTTTGGCATCAGCCGGTGTAGCTGTAGGTATGGCGCTTTCCGGCAATCTTTCTAATTTTGCAGGTGGTTTGATTATACTTGTTTTTAAACCGTTCAAAGTGGGCGATTATATAGATGGTCCCGGAGTGAGCGGTACCATAAAGGAAATACAGATTTTTCACACCATACTTTCTACTCTTGACAATCGAATGATATATGTTCCCAATGGAATGCTTAGCGGAAACGCTGTGACTAATTATAGTAAACAGGAAATGCGTCGTGTTGAATGGGTATTTGGGGTAGAATATGGAGAAGATGTGAAAAGGGTCAGAGCTGTATTGCAACGTATTATCAATGCGGATAGCCGTGTTTTGGATACTCCCGCTCCCATAATCGTTTTGGGGTCGTTAAGTGCAAGCAGTGTGGATATTACCGTTCGTGTCTGGGTAAAAAGTGCTGATTATTGGAGTGTTTTGTATGATATCAATGAAATTGTTTATACGACATTTAATGAAGAAGGCATCGGGTTCCCTTTCCCACAACTCACTGTACATCAGGCAAAAGATTAATAAGGTATAAATTTAACTTCTTAAATAAGTGATAATGAAAAAACTAATTTGTTTATTTACTATTTTGGCATTTCTTGGAGTAGCCAACAGTATGGCTCAAGGATTGCATTTTGGTTTAAAAGCCGGTGTGCTTGGTAATAAAGCAAATGTCAGCGGTATGCGTAATCAGTTTAAGGAAGAGAGTTTGACCGGATTCCAAGTAGGACCTATGTTGCAATATCAAACAGGGTTTCATGGCATTGCTTTGGATTTTTCTTTGTTGTATGTACAACGCGGAGTGAAGCTTACCAATACTTCTAATGGGCGTAGCACTGATATCAGAACACAAAGTATTGATATTCCTATAGAGCTGAAATGGGAAATGGGGATATCAGATGATTTTGATTTATTTTTGGGAGCAGGTCCTTCTTTCTCTTTTTTGGTGGATGAGGATAATTGGGGACGTAAACTGGCTCATATTGCTGTAGATGCGATAGATAAGGATCTTTCATCTATGGGGTGGCGCTCTACTGAAGTTGGATTGAACTTGGGAGGCGGTGTGAAGATTGTGAAGCATCTGATGGTAAGCTGTTACTATAATATAGGATTGACTCAGTCTGCCAAACATAATATAGGAGGTAATAAGCATGACGTCATAGATCAGATATTTGATGGTGATGTATTTGAAAGTAAAAATAGGTACTGGCAGTTATCACTTGCTTATGTATTTTAATTTAGGCAAGTATAAACGATAGCGGTTTGGTATGTTTCTTATGGGAGTGTATCAAAAACTCAACCGGTCTATCCCATCGTCGGCTGTAGGGGTAGGGCTTGCCTGCCCGAATACACGAAGCAAACTGTTTTCGGGCGAGCAAACCTCGCCCCTACGAACTAAACGACAGTATTATCCACGTTTTGACAACCCCAATTTTGTTTATGGGAAGATATTTAATCAACAAGTATGATAAAAAATGAAACTATATATTCTGATACAACGTTTGTTGAAAAGGCAATGGGTTCGATGTTTTGTTCTTTTCTTTATTTTGATTTCAATTATCGCGGTTATTGCAAGTTCATTTGAGGAAATGTCTGAATACAAAGTACCATTATTCGGAATAACCTATATATCTTCTTTTGTTTTTCTGGTTGAATATACAGCCCGCATTTTATCTGCCCCCGCGCTCTATCCTGATATGAAAGCAGCAAAGGCACGTCTGAAATATACATTTTCCTTCTATGGTTTTGTTGATTTTATAGCAGTGATTCCTTGTATTCTTACTTATGTATATTGGAATACAGAAGTGGTGCATATTATTATTTTGCCCTATATTTTTATTATTTTTAAATTGATACGGCATTCGCGCTCTTTCCGGGTTATCGGCAAAGCTCTTGCTTCCGTTAAGGAGGAGCTTGAGACAGCCTACACTGCCAGCTTTATTACGATTTGTTTTTCTGCCATTCTTATGTATTATATTGAAAGGAGTGCTCAACCCGAGGTTTTTGAAAACATTGGCGACGGGATTTGGTGGGCTATCATTACATTTGCAACGGTAGGGTATGGCGATATTTATCCAATTACGCCTTTGGGAAAATTATTGGGGTGCATCATTTGTTTGGTGGGAGTAGCAATGGTGGCTATTCCCACCGGTATCATCAGTTCTTCTTTTATCAATATCGTACAAAAAAAAGAGAAGAAACAAGGAGAGGACTGCAATAACGAAAGTAATAAGCAGTAAATTACTGTGATACAGTGGTATACGTGGTTAAAGTTTGTTTGTGGCGACAACGAACTTATTTCTTGTTTTTGGCAGAATAGAAGAAGGCAGTACACTTCGAGAAAAGGTTATGGCTTTTTTGAGAAAATTTTAAGTTCATCGTTGAACTAATTGGAACTTTCCGGCAAGCATTGGGTATTTCGCATTAAGACTATTTTATGTTTGTTAGTAATTGACAGTCAGAATAAAAAGAAATCCCATTTAATGCTTAATTGCTTCATAATGTGGAAAGTATATTTGGAAGAATAAGAAGAAAAAAAGTGCATCTCTTAGTAAGAGATACACTTTTCGCTGCAAATTTACACAAAGTTTTGATAATTAAAAC